>JGI10211J14876_10000033_pt1 | contig 43179 bp, 72 predicted proteins | sample Etolagsediment_FD_14876 | JGI IMG/M metagenome (IMG submission 14876)
ACCCATAATCTTTAAGCTTGTTTCTTATTTCAGAAAAACTTTTCATTTACTTTCCTTTCAAACAACGGTGATGGTGAACTGCGAATTTCCTGTAGCATGGCCGTCGAATACACTAGCAGTAAGAGAATGATCTCCTGTGGTCAAGCCAGCACCTATTGCTATTACACCAAGACCATTTGTTCCATAAGCAGTAGCACCAAAGAATGCCTTGAATACATCCAAAGGAACATTGTCGGTATCAAGAAGATCTGCACCAACATAACCATCAACATTTGTTTTTGTTCCAGTAAATGAAACTGTAAGATTATTAGTAAAGTTGGGGTCGTTTGCCAATACCTTGATATAATTCACTTCTCCGTAGGGAATGCTCAATGAAGATACCTCGCGACGGTTCAAACGAACACCAGTTGGATAAGTATCTTTCCAAGATGCGTGTGAAACACCAGTTCCTTCAGGTCCACCAGCAGTGGCGCTATCACCGTCAAATGGACAGGTGAAGAATGGTGAATAGTTGTTTCCTGCGGTTTCACCAGATGCGGTTTGACCGGCGACGATTCTTCTTGGTCTTTCACCAGAGTTTGTGTATACATTGGCGAAATTTCCATCGGTGACGCCATCGACCGATGGATCCAATGGAAGAGTAACCATCAATTCCGTGGTAGGAATAGATGCTGCCGATCCATAGGATACCACAGTTGAACCATGAATTGTCCCATCAACAAATTGAGTTGGTGTCATCCATCCTTCATTTGATCTGAAGGTAAATCTTCTCTCCAACACATTCAAATGTGATGGTTTGCTTTCTTCTCTATTGGTTTCGTCCCACATAGGTATTGACATTTTTGTTACTCCTGATGTTTATCTCTTAGTTTGAAAATTTATTCACTGCGTTGTCAAATTCGGAAAGAGTGTTTTGATTAGCTTCTTCACCACTCTTTTCAACAGCAATTCTGAAGTATTCCTTCTTGATGTTCTTCTTGTCTTCTATTGATTCGCAAAAAGAAAGTGCTATTGCTGCTTTTTGTGCTTCTTCAAGAAATATGGGAGAGAGTTTCTTCTCATCCTTGTTATTTGCTTCCATGAATGAAGCGATATCTTTGACTACTTTTGGGTTGATTAATGGATTGTTTGTGAAAAGTGACATTTTTTGTTCCTATTTTACCACTTTTATTTATAATACTATTGAGTTAGGGTTACTTGGAAACTACTCTCCATTTGCCCCCGTGTTTTTTATACATTTTTGCCAAGAAAGCATTAGCATACGCCGAGGGATAAACATCAAACTTTTTCTTGACCTCTGCTTTCAACCTAGCATAAAGTTCTGGATTGGTTGGTTCGTTTTTTCTCTCTTCTGAGAATTCTTTGAATGATAACATATTTTCCTCTCTCTTTTTTCTACCCTGACAGTGAGCACGTTGACTGAATCCCTTTGGGTTGTTGCAATCTATGCTTTTCTTGTATTTCATAGACCAATCGTCCTGAATACCCTTCTTCTTGGGGTCTTTATCGGTGATTCCAGTTTTTACATATACTGGTTTCTTTCCCTTTTCTCCATCACCGATATCACCTCTACCCGCCTTTTCCTGTGCTGCTCTTTTACGACGAACGAAAGATGCGATTCCCTTCTTACCAAGTTTGTCCGCTTTCTGTCTTGAGAGACAAGCACTATATGGTTCTCCCTCTTCTGCATCCCCACACTTCCCCAACTTTGAACCTGTAGTGCTATAACGGTCCCATCCTGCACCATCACCGGCAGATTGTTGATTCATCCATTTACCAAGACCAGACTTGGCATAAGTCTTCTCTTGTAGTTTACTCTCTCGGAACATCGCCATTGTGTTTCCTATCTCTGTTCTTTTTCTTCTTGTATCTGGAACTTTGCCTGTCTGAACGAAATCTTCATAGTCTTGAGGTATTTCCAGTTTGGCTTTACGTTGGGAACTGCTGATTCTGTCTTTTCCTATCCAAATATAGGTTGTTGTCAAGGGAAGAGCCTCAACCTCCTTGAGTAAAATCTTCACGACTTCTGCACCACTTTTCAAATCCCGAGCATATATCTCTGATACACCATATTTCAAATCTATCGTGATCTTGCTCCAACCATCACGAAACAACATGGATTCTATGTCATATTGAATATCTCTATCTCCCACTGCGAGTTGTTCGATGAATTCTTCCACTGGAACCATCAAGACTTGAGTACCGTTTTCAACGGCGTTGATCAGATCTTGATTGGTGTATCCAAACTGTTTTGGGTTCTGTGCAATTTTTTGAACGTGCCAAGGTTTAGCAGTCGTCTGCCAAACAATAGTCTTTCTCTTTCGAGGGTGAATCCATCCCTTATACAGCGTGCTCGTGCCTCGCCGCACGAGCTCATTCAACTGAGATTTTTTATACCACTCTAGAAAATTTCCCATGTCCCTGTCCTCCTGTCCTTATTTCTCGGGATCGTGTCCCCATATCTTGAGTGAAAGAAGTTTTCTTGTTGGTCTTCCCCTGTCGTCGCGATTTGGTCCTTTGTTTCCACTCATTCTACTTATGAAGTTGATTTGCTTGTTTGCCCAATCCCAGTCGTTATCCGACCATTGTTCCTTGTCTCTTTTCAACATGCGAACAATTGCACGAGCTGAATCTCTTCCAGAAGTTATTTTTCTACCTCCAGCACCAGCATCACTCGCTTCTTTGCGTGACAAACCAGCTTCTTCTCCTTCATCGGAGTCTATGAATGTTTCCAATTCTTTCGCAGACATGTTCACCAACTTGTCCCATTTNTTGTAAATCTCTTCCTTTTCTGGATCAAGAGATTCTTCTAATTCATACCCTTCATTTTTTTTATTATACATCTTCCACGCTGTTCCATAGAAAACCTTTTTCCAATCGTCAGCGCCATATCTCTGTTGAAATTGCTTCTTGACTTTTGCCTTTTTTGCAAATCTTCTTGCTGGACCACTTGGAGGACTTACTTCGTAGAGATAAAAGTCAAATTCTTCGTCAAGAGTATTTTCTTCTTGAACGTCAGAATACTTTCTGTAATACAATTTCTTTTCTTTTTCTATTTCTTCTCTTATCTCTTGAGCTTTTCCATGATCTCCAATTTCAAGAAACTTTGTTTCTCTTTCCAGCAATTTTTTCAACTTCATCTCTTCGTTTTCCTCCGGTAACTGATGTATCTTGCTTGGGTTGACGGAAATCTTAGCTTGTTCCAAGAATCTTGTTCCCAAAAGAACAGGATAACTATTTCCATTTCTGTCAACCAAGTTGAAACGAACATTTTTAAAATCTAGACCACGGAAACGAACGTCAATTTCTATGGTTGGTCTTTTTTCAGATGTGGTTGGACTTGACTTGACTTTTGCAATACTTTTTATGGGAATGATGTGTTTCTTTCCAAAGTAATCCTTGAATGAAACTTTTCTATTTGGGAATTCACCAATGATTTTTATCTCAGAGGCGTGCATGGAATTGTGACCGAAGTTACCTGTGTCCAATTTTGCTTCGACTTTCTTTCCCCAAATCTCTATGTTTTCAATCACTCCAGCTTCTGTTCCAGCAACTTCCCATCTTTCCCTGTCGGTAATATAATCAATCAAATTGTCAATGACTTTACTTCCATCAACAGGTTTTGACTCTCCTTCACGATTGTAGTAATTCATATATATGTTTGCTGAGCCGGGAGAACCATTCAATTCCAAAACGTATGGTTTGCCCTTGTGCATGATGTGGTCAACAGCCACATAGAATCCACCTGAAATTTTTGCTGCTTTCAGAACAACTTCCTTTTCTTCTTCAGAAAGTTCATATTCTCCACCAGTGTTACCGAGAGCAATGTTTGTTCTGAAATCATTCTTTCCTTTGTTTCTTCTAGCACAAGCGAATATCTTTCCATCAAGAACCAAAGTTCTTACGTCATATTCAATTTCAAAATATTCTTGAATGATTACTTCTGCATTGAATTTCCACAGAGATTGAAGAACAGATTTGAGAGATTTATATGAATCAACAATGGAAACTCCAATTCCTTCTGCACCAGTGATTGTCTTGATGACAACTGGAAATTGACCTCCAATTTTCTTCAATGCTCCTTCAATGTCTCCACTGTTTGGAACAAATGCAGTTCTTGGAATAGGTATCTTTTGTCTTTCAAGTTCTATCATTGAAGCGAGTTTGTTTGCACAGAAGTTCATCACTTTCATTTCATTGATTGTGAATACTCCATAATTCTCAAGTATTCTGGCGATAGCATTTCCAACTTCCGTCTTTAACGCACCACCCCGAATGAAACAAACACTCTTTCTAGGATCAATAGAAAGGTCTTCTCCCTTTCCATTGTAGTTCTGTATTTTTATTCGCTTTCTACGAACTTGTGTTGTGTCAATGAAAGCTGTCTTGGAGTAGATTGCTTTGAACGAGATTCCACGTTTGTTGCACGCTTCCTTCATTCTTCCAATAGTTCCCTTGTATTCACTGGGAGTTGATGTCAAAACCAATACCGTTATCTCTTTTTCAGATTCCTCTTCCACTTCTTCGGTAATGATCTGAAGAGCTTCCGATATACCCATGCCTCTTCTAACCAAATCGTAAACTTGTTTCTTTTTTCTCGCGTCTAAATTAGTTGGAAGACCCGACATGAATGTTTCCAGTTCCCCAGCGGAAGCGAGACTTCTCAGTTTTGATGCCGACATTCCAGAAACATCAGCAGCGTCTGGATCTCTTTCTCCAGCAGAAACGACATCAAATTTGATTTTTATGTTCTCTTTGTCAATATATTTTTGAAAACTTCTCTTGAACTCATTCACTCTGTCACTTCCAGCAACCATGATTATTTCTTCAAACCCCCCTTCTCTGAGGGAATCAAAAGCATGGAAAGGACTGGGTATTTCTCTTGATTGAACAATGTTTGCTTTGGGGAAAGAGGATTTCATTATTCGCAACTTGTCTTCGGGTTGAAGAGGATTTTTCTTGGAATCCTGACTGTTGGATATGAATATTCTGTTTTCCGCACCCCTTCTTCTTGCTACACTCAAAATAGAGTCCACGAGTTTTTCATGACCGGAAGTTGGTGGGTTGAATCTGCCAAAAGCAAAAACCACTTTTTTTGAATTTTTTTCTGTGATGTCTCTAAGTTTTTTGGCCATTTGGTTATACCCAGTTCTTTGAAGCTGTGAAATTGATTCTACTGAATTCCAATCTATCTACGAGTTTCATTGTTTTCTTGCCCAAAACATCGGCAACCACGAATCCCTCTTGTCCCGTCACTCTATATCCACTATCGGTTTTTACAAAGTATGAAAAGCTTCCCACTGTATTCATCTTGTTTATGAGAATTATCTTTATCTCGGCGAGAGCTTTGTGAAGGGAAAATGTCGCTTTCAGTGCAGAAGAATAGGAATTAAAAGTATTTATGATTTCTTTCAACTTTTCTTTTCTAGCTTCTATTGCTGTCTCTCGTTTGAGATTGTTTATAGCAGAATTTTCTCTTTCTTCAACGAAAGCGAGTAGAGAATCCATATTCAAGTCGGTGGAACCTGCTCTGACCATACTGTTTATATAAGTTTCAATATATGTTCGCATTGTGTCGTTGTTTTGAAGAAAATTCAGGAAACCTTTCAATCTTGAAGAATCGGTTTCTGCTTTTGCCATCAAGGAATTCAGAGTATTGGTTTCGGATTTGGTGAACGTGACTGTTCCTGCCATGTTCTTCATTCTCGCATCATCACTCCATACATTTGAGGTTTTCATTTTTGACATGGATCTGGGACTAATACCAGGCGAAGAACTGAGAGAATCCATACTCTTACCGTTGTAGGTGGTGTGCCAGACAATTCCCACACTTGCCCCAGACAACTCCCTTGCAAGAGGTGTTCCCTTTTCCACTGCATATGTTATGGTGTTTGGTGTGAATGTAATATATGTCTTTCCGTCAATCGTCGTATCTTTGATATCTCCCGAAGTGAAAAGAAGATCTCCCTGAACGATCCCCTTTATTCCAAGCTCGGGAAGATAATCCAAACATGCTTCCAATTTACTCACCAATCCACCAGAATGATTCTTTCTAACATCTGCTTTCGTGTAATTTATTTTTGGTGTCTTGTTGAATACACTCTTTGTTCCAACAAAGAATTTTCCATTTTCTGGATTGATGCCACAAAATACAGCTGGAGAATTGTGAATAAGTATATTTTCACCACCAACTTGAACGTAAAAGTTCTCTGTAAGTGTGCTAATATCGTATTGTGTATATTTTTCTTGTAATTCAGTTACTTTTGTAACCCTCATCTATAAACACCTTTCTTATTTTTTTGGCGATATGAATAAAATTTTCTTCCATAGTATTTTGTTTTATACTATTCACATATTTTAGAACGTAAGCGATATTATCAATACAACTTGCCTTTTCAACAGAATCTCCATTCAAATAACATATTATTATTGGAGTTCTGTGGTCAATACTTCTTTTTCTGGGGTCGTTGGGATTGGGTTCATATTCTTCGTCAGCAAATAAAATTCCCGTGTAGTAACAATATTTTGGAATTATAACTTTTTTCAAATTACTTCTAGTTTTTTTATTAACTTTTTCTTTATATTCTTGAAACTCTTCTGATAAAAAGGATATCTTCTTATAAGGAATTTTATTTTGTTTCTTATATCCTCCATCCTTAGTCTGCCCCCAATTTATCACACCATATTTTTCCATCAGCAATTTTTCTTGATTTTTAACTTTATGTTTTAGATAGTTTGGACCATTTAATCCTTCATATACTCCAGCATCCATCAATATTTTTTTAATTCTCTCTCTTCCAATTCCTTGGTAAACACTTTCTCGCATTATTTGAGAAATAGAATATGTCTTGAGGTAATTTGTAATATAATATTCTTTCATTTCTTGTGTGATGGTTTTTAGTTTTGACATAACATTACTCCCTTTATCTTTATTTATACAATAAAGTGGGGTGGTATCCATCTATTTTTCTAACTTATCCGATTCTGTTATGTCATCATTTTCCTTTATGTCCTTTGCTTTGACCCAACCTCTGTTTTCTGTGTGGATTTCGTGGTCTTCTGTAAGTTTTATACTTTTTCCGTTTTCCAAAGTAATCTCAACCCACTTTTTGTCCCCATCGGTCACATTTTGTCCTATGATTTCCGTGAAAGTGTCTTTTAATTCTTCGTCGTCCATGTTCTTTCCCAAAGCATGGAAACATTCCCCATCTTGAATTCTCTTTGTAATCTCCTTTATAGGAATATTTCCCTTATCAGTCACAACAATTGTTTCCTCGTGAACACAACCGTCCCATTTCACACTCATGTTCACCTGTCTACTGACATCCGAGGAAAAAGCTTTGATGACTGCCTTTGCAAAATTTATGGAATTTACAGCACCTTCATAACCACTGAGAAATATGTCGTCCTCCAAGTGGGTTATGTGAGTGTTTTTCGCTTCTGTTAAAAATGTAGTAAAGGGTTTTATCACAGATTTCCTCCCGTAATGATAACTTCCTCTGGTTCCAACCCAAAGAACTTGCGAATAGCCGAAATTCCTTGACCCACAACTTTCTTTATCACACCGACCAAGTAACTCAACAATCTACGAATCAGTGTTGCAATTGCAACCTCGTTCAGTGGTAGTTTGGTTTCTGTTATGAATCGTAGTTCATTGAGAATGAAATATTTCATGCAATTCTCAAACCCATCACGAATATCACCACGAAAACTGCTTGATATTCTTCCTCTCTTGTGGGCGATGAAACGAACACCGACGTTGACATTTCTTGAGTATTTTGCAGCAAGAGCAGTCGTGATTCTTTCCAATGAAGAAACTCCAGAATCCGTTCCACGAAGCATGTAATTTGCTGCTCCCAATCCACCATCAAATTTATGATTTCCCGAGAGTGCTTCAAAGACCAAAAATTTACGAAACGTAGCAGAGGATTCATAGTATTCACGAATCTTTTGTTTGAGAATTCCGTTCATGTTTTTGATTTCAAGATACTTCATGACATCATCAACCAAATTTGTAGGATTCTTTGCCAAGTTCTTCAACTCGGTTGCGCTCAATTTGGTCAAGAGAGAACCAAATCCATCCTCTATTTCTCCTATGAGAGTTCTGAGAGCTGGATCTCTCTGACTTTTCATGTAATGTTCGTCAACTGAACGAAAGAGAGCGATGGTTTCATTTTTCTCACTGGAGAATATCTGTCCATTTGCGTGTTTATAGGTTATCTTTTTGGTGGAAGAACCTTTGGTTGAAGAAAGATACATGTCTGTTTTGAATGTTCCGTTTCTTCCTGCCCATATTCCAGATACGGTTCCCATTTCATCTCCAGAGTGCCACATATAATCGGATTCCGAAGCAATGGTAGACATCTCATCCACAAAAGAAGAGGCGACACTCTTGACCCCAGAATACTTTTTTATTGTTGCTGCGTCGAAACCACTAGTGTCACCGTGTTTTTGGTCGTTGAAAGCCAAAGTGATGACCTTTTCCCATTGTTTTGCGGTTACTGCTCCTTCATTCAAAGGAACAACATTTCTTGGAATTTCGTGAAAGTTTTTCATATAATCTATTTATGAAAAAAAGAGACGCGGTTCCGCGTCTCAAGACCAGTGTTGTGCGTTGTAGTTGCACGCGACTTGATTTGTTACAAGTATCTGTCTTTGTTTGAATTCCATTCGTATCTTGAATTCCAGAATGAAGTATCCATCTCCCCTATAGATATTCCAATATCGCAAATCTGCAATGTCCGAACGACGAAGAATGAACTGAGCTTGGTCTATTCTCTTTGGATAGAAACAATCTGGTGTCATCTCACGAATATTTCCATCAGCATCAACCTTTTGTGCATATGTGATGCATGATACGTTTTGGTAATTCAGATAAGGAACAATCGTCTTGAATCCTTCATGCATCAAATTGTCATCGTCGAGAACAACCATCCATTGGTCTTCGACGGGAACGGCTTCCAAATAATAATTCAAAAGAGAGTTCCAAAGTTTTGGAAGAGTGGATTCTAGATGAGTGGTGTTTTCATATTTACCGATATCCAACTCATGCTCATATGTTTCCTTATCGGTGACAATGAACCACGAATATGGAATGTCCAGTTTACGAATGGACTCATAGCAACGATCTAAAAATGATTGATCTCTTGTGCATGGAGTAACAATATGTAGATTCATACCAACCACCTTCCCCAAACTTTCTTGGTTTCTTCGTCAAGTATTGTCATCACCAAAGCATGGCCGCAAGGTGACACTGGATTATTTAGCATTTTCATTCTTGCTTCCTTTGGTGTTCTGTTTGACTTTCTGACGTTGCAATCACGACAAGATGCCACCATGTTTTCCCATGAGTCTCCTCCTCCACGACTCATGGGAAGAACGTGGTCTATGGTAGCATTTCTTGCATTCAGAAGACACCCACAATATTGACAGGAAAAATTATCTCTGCGAAAGATGTTTTCTCTAGTCAACTTTGCTTTTCTGTGAGGAATGTGAACATACTCAACCAACATGATAGCAAAAGGCAGTTTGAAAACTCCACACACTGTCTTTATCTGATACTCACCTTCGTAGTTGAAAGGTTTGCGAGCTTTTCCAGAACAAAGAAGTATTACTGCCTTCTTCCAATCAATGAAAGATATAACTTCTTCACTTGCGTTGAGAAGAAGAACCTTTCTTTTTTTCAGACTTGGTTGAGTCTTTACCATTCCTCAATCCATCACTCGCCGATGATAGCAAAGATGTTATGCTCTTCGAGAAGAACCAAAAAGATTGAATCCTCTTCGGAACCAAGATTCACTGGTGTAGTGAGAGCATCACGGGTGAAGTAGATTCGGTTTCCTTTCTCGACACCACTTGTTGGTGGTTTCCTTACCCACGAAAAGTTGGTGTTTTCTCCCTGACTTACTGGAATTGGATTGTCTCCAAAATCTCCATCACTTACAGCTTCCACCACACCCTCAAAGATGTTTGCTTCAGCATCGGTGGTGAACTTCTCATAAACTTCCTTGGTCACAGACACCAAGAGTCTTCCGTTTGTTGGTTTCAGTTTCATTTTGTTCTCCTTTTTTTCACTGAAAGTTAAAAGCACGGGAGGCGGGACTCGAACCCACATTTTCAGTCCAATTACGGTGTTCCTGTTTAGAAGACAGGTCCGATACTCCCGCGTTTGTGTTTACATTTCCCAATCATCAAAACTACTACTCTTTTTGAACTTGTCATTCAGTTTGTCAGTGGTCTTTTTCATTTCGGAACCCAACTGTCCCGAATCAACCAAACTATTCTGTGCGTGTTCCTCAACATCATATAACCTCATCTTACTCCTGTCAATACCCAGAACGAACTTTTTGTTTGTTGATGGATCGTTGTATCGGTTTTTCAATTGTTTCACCATGATCTGACTCAATTCTTCGAGTTCTTCCGTGGCAATCAAAGCAACCAACAGATCTGCCGTGGACGGAAGACCATAACTTTCCGAAGTGTTTGAGAGGTCAATGTCGGAATTGTTGTAACCGCCACGATTTGCTTGTGTCGCAGTGAAGATTGGAATATCCAGTTCTACTGCGAGTCCACGAAGTTCCTCCGCGATTGACTTTACATATGTATATGAATTCGCAGTGGTGTTTCCTTTGAATCTTGCGGAAGCGCAAATGTTCAAGTAATCCACCATGAGAACATCGGGAGAAAAATTCTTCTTGAGGCGAAGTTCGTTTATCAAGTTTCTGAAGTGTGAGACGTTTGCTGTCGCCGTTGGATATTCCTTGACGATCAATCTTCCCTTGATGTTCTTGAGAGCTCTTTCCATCTTCTTGTCGTAAAGCTCTTTGGACAGCTTCTTGAGATCTTGAATTGGAGTGTTCAGAAGATTCGCGTCAATGCGTTCTGCGATTCTCTCTTCCGACATTTCACATGTGATGTAGAGAACATTTTTGTTTTGAATCAAACAATTTGTCGTGTGATGACAGAGAAACAACGACTTTCCAACACCCGTGTTATGTGAAGAAACCCCATCGGTATAATAACGATGATTGGAGTGGTCTACAGTTATATCTACTATGGGAATTTTTCTATCGGTTTTTTTGACTGTGGCAATAGTAAATCCATCCTCACCCAAAACCAAGAAAGTTTTGCCTAAAAGATTCTTTGCAGAAATCCATCCCCTATCAGTTTCAAAAAGGTGGTTCTCGTTGCAACGAACATTTTTTCCTCGCATAGTTGTGAGAACATATTCTTCCCACATTCCTTTATCAACGTAATCTGTGACTGGAACATACCCATCGGGAGAGTTTACTTCTACTTCGTATCCATTTTCAAGAAGATCCTTGACTTCCCCCACTGTCGCTTCCTTTTCCACTTGGTTTTTTACTCTATATCTAATCTTGATTTTTGTGTTTGGATGAACACAACTGGCCAAAATCACGTTGAGAGTTTTGTTTGGAACTCCACCATTTGTGATTCTGTTCATGTAATCCAAGTCAAACGGAACCTTTTCCTCTATGCGATGATAAAAATCGAATCGTTCGTCCTTGTTCTCAATGAAGTCATGACCAATGTTGGTGTCAAACGAAACCGACAATGCCTTGGACAGAATTTCTGGAAGAACATTGACAGATTCTTCTGACTTTCCATCAATGATGTGAATGGAATTCATGATAGCATTGAAGATTGCTTTGTCTTTACAGAACTTTTCGGATTGGTCGATGAGCCAATCCATGTTGTCTTCGGAATTCAAGCTCTTGGAAATGATATCCAAGTTTGAATCAATCTTCTTGATATCTGTTTCACTGATTTTTTCAAGACTTGAAATCTCAAGTTTAACAGCTTCAATGGAAGGAGATTTGTTGTATTTGTTGATGAATTCGCTCACTTCCCGAAAAAGAATCTTGTCGGAACTGTCCGCAAAATATTCTTCTTTCAGAAAGGGTAGAACTCTTCTCACATAATCTTCATTGTTCAGTAGGTTGCGAAGAACAACCATCTCAATTCGTTCATTCATACAAAAAGACTCTCCAATGTCTGTTCACTATCCATTCGCCAACCAATCTTCTCAACGATACTATTTAGAGGGTCAATGAACGATTTCTCAAACTGAAGTTCATAATCGAAGTAAGAATGCAGACCAAACTCCTTTGGCAATTCCACAGGGAAAGATAGAACTTTTTCCCGCAAGGGATTTGGTTGTTTCAGGTAGAGAAAACGAATCTTATCTCCTTCTAGAATCTTCTTGTATTTTCTTTGAAGATTGTGCTTGGCAAGTAGGTTATTGTATATCAGAGCTCCCTTGACTGCAATAGGAGTTCCCTTGGAATACACGTTTTTTTCGTCCATATATTTCAACAACCCGTTGCAACCTCTTGGAAAGGAAACTTCTTCGGGTGGAAGTTTCATGAACTCTTCCTTGAATTCCTCGATGAAGTTCACCAATGTATCGTTGTCCTCTCGAAGAATGATTGATATTGCCTTCTTGAGTTTTTCACGAACTACATGTGGCGTGGAGGAACGTGTGGTTTCGATCCCCATGATTTTCATCTTTGGAGTCTTATAGCGCACTCCTTCGGAATCATAAACATTGAGCATATATCTCTTCTTTGCCGTCCAAATTCCCTTGTCAGCAATGACTTCTCTTCCCATCTTCATTTCATTACTGAACGCATTCATCTTCTCGGAAAGTTCTTGATACTTTTGATCAACGAATGGTTGAATGATTTTTTCGCAACTCTTGTCTAAGAAATTGATTATCTTGTCTCTATCTGTTTCGTTCGGAAGAACTTTCTTGACTAGATTTCCCATACGAAGATAGACCGAATTATGAACACAAATATCATTCGCGAAAAAATTATGATTGTCTTCTACCTCTATATCGTATACAAATTCTTCTATTTCACCCAAGTCTTCAACCACATAATCAGATGTGAACTGAACGCTTTTCATTTATTACTCCCATTATCTTAGATAAATAATCTCATGAATTTTGGTGTTCAACCGAGAAGGCTTAATTTCGGAAATCTTATTGGTTTTTTTATTTCTAACTATTATAGAGTGATCTTGAGTCACAACAACAGAATTTCCTTTATTATCTGAAATACGATACATTCTCTTCTTAACCTTGTGTTTCATGATGTATTTGATCTTCTTCTCTTCAATCAAACCATCATCGGAAACCGAATAAGAAACATCGTGATTTCCAATTGTTTTCACATAATCTTCGTTGAAACTATCGTTTTTAATAAACTCGCCCCCACAAGATTCAAAATATTCTTGTATGGGTATTTTTTTCCCATTCACATATATCAAAGAATCGCCAACGACCGAATCAGTGTCACTTGCGACCACATAATCATAACCCTCAGTCTTGAGTTGTTGATTTAGAAACTCATTCAGTTTGTCCATGATCCAACGAATACTAAGTTGGCCAGAAAGCGTAATCGCTTCTGCCATGTCACGAGAATAGAACCTAAAATATACGTTTCCAATTGCTCCGTATGCTGAATTCAACTGAATTTTTCGGACCAACTGGAAGTTGTTGTATTTGGATATCTCGAAGTCCAAACTCTTATCGTTTGGGTTCTTCTCTTTCTTTCTCTCAGCATCAATCATCAACTTCTTATATTTCTTTCGCTCCAAATACATCTTTCTCATCAGTTCAGGTAGAAACCCTTCTACATCTTTCCGGTATGCTGTGCCGTTTGCAGCAACAGAATATCCCTTTTCCTTGAGTTTGTTTAGTTTTTCATAGCACTCCTTACCATAGAAGTCTTCTGGTCCTCGAAGAATATTATTTGGACCGATACCAAATCTAGAGTCTTCATTAATTTGAACAAGAGTCTCCGGACTAATATTATACTGACGTATCAAATGTGGATAAAGCGAATTCAAATCGAAAGACACAACCCAATCGTGTTCACCGACAATTGGTTCCTTCACAAAAGCTCCTGCGTATTGTTCATCAACAATAGTACTTCTTGCTCTCTTCATGGGAATGATTGTGTTCTTGGAGAGAAGATGATGATAAATGATGGAATCCCAAGTTCTCACTTGCGAAAAGATGTCTTCATGATTCACCTTTGCTGAATATGAAAGAGCAAAAGAGAGTTCCAAAAGACGCATCTTCTCTTCCAACTTCTGAACTAGACGAACGTCTTGAATGTTGTATTCCACGAACTTCTGAAAATCTCCCTTGTAGAAATCCGACATGGTTTCAAATTCACCGTAGGAGTGTTTTCTTTCCCCGAGTTCAACAAACGAGATGTGATCCAAACTATACGATTCTTGATTCTTGTATGTGAAAGTCCTGTAGAGTTCAAAGTAGTCCAAACAAGAAACACCGATTATCTTGTAGACAGTTTCCTTCTTACCCATGCGACTTACTTCGCGTTCACGAACTCTCCCCCAAGGAGACAATCTTTTTGCTTCCTTTTCATCCAAAAGCATCTGAATGCGATTGAAAAGATATGGAATATCAAAGAAACGAATGTTCCATCCTGTGATGACATCTGGAGCTTCTTTTTCCCAAAAATCTAGGAACTCCGAAAGCATTTCCTTCTCGTCATACGCCTGATGAAGAACCGTGTCCTTTGTTTTGGGTATGAAATCTTGATATGTGAAAACATGATAGAATCCATCAACATATACTGTAAGAACATTGATTTCCTCTATCGGATTGTGTGCTGTTGGAAATCCGTTTTCGCAAGTGGTTTCAATGTCAATGTTGACAACTTTGATACGAGATTCGTCGTATTCCACAACATCGGGATAATTCTTCCCGATGAATTGACAGACATAATCGGTGTTGCCATAGAGGTCAAAATTGGAAACACCATTATAGTTGTCTATGAACTCTCGGGATTCGCCGATGGTGTCGAAGGAAATCTTTTCTAGAGGATTTCCTTCCAAGTTTTGAAAGATGGTTTTACTCTTCGGATTTCTGCTTCCAGCTGGAGTGTAGAGACAAGGAGAAAACTTCTCCTTTCTCTTGACACGCTTTCCATCCTCAAATCCACGAATGAGAATCCAATCTCCACTTATGTCAACACTGGTATAAAAGTTCATTCTGAATTCTTACTCTTCACATATCCACTGAATAGAACACAATAATTGATGATGTCGAGAAGGGCGTCACGGTATCCTTCGTTGTCAACAACAAGTTTACCGGCATTAGCGAACGTGCTCAACCTTGACAGTTTATCACACATTCTACAAAGGAACCCCTGCTCGGTTGAGCAGACACCCATCGCCTCTGTTCGTTCAAAATTCGCAAAGGGAGTCTTTCCCGAATCACCAGCATAGTCATGATTCTTTCTCTTCATTATCTCCAATGCTTCGTCGCATAGTTCTTCGTGGTGCTTCAAAAGTTCTTCTCTGTTCACTTCAGGCCTCCACTCTGCGACTTGATCTCTTCACAAATGACCCAACCGATGAGAACTAGCGACAAGTCACCCTCATCAACAAGACCACTTCCATCAATGTCGCATGAAATCTCACTCGTTCCCCAATGATGAAGAATTTGTGCCAAATCAATTCCATTGACATTCCCATCACCATTCACATCACCCAAAACACAAGGTTCTGGTGGAAGAGCCATGGAAGAAGCAATCACACACGAACTCAAAAAAGTCATCATATAATTTCCTTTCATTTTCCTGTAGATCCGAATCCGCCAGTTCGGTCGGTCTTTTGTGTTGGACGTTCTTTGATATCCACAAATTCAATATAACGCATGGATTCCACCACTTCTCCCTGAGCATACCTCTCTCCGTGGGAAATATCAACAAAAGAGTTTGAAGTGTTGTGAAGTGGAATCATGAGTTCTTCCGTGTAATCGTAGTCAATTATACCTTCGGAATTGATGAGTGTCAACCCAAACTTCAAAGAAGTTCCCGATCTAGGATGAATACGAACAGAATACCCAAAAGGAATATCAATTATGAGTCCTGTGGGTATGAGAGCTCTGTAGCCTGCGGGAAAGTAAAACTTTCCATCATTCACAGGCAACTCTACTTTTTCGTTTTGTGTCGTGTATGCTGTGACAGTTTCTTTGTGAAAGAAACAGCGAATGTCAAAGCAAGCTGATTCAGTTGTCCCAAAACTTGGAAGTTGAACATTTTCATTCATTCTATAAATCTTCAATTCAGGCATATCATCTCCTATATTTCTTCTATCACCTCGACCGTCCCATCGACGATCCATTCTATCAGATCTTTTGACGTAGAGGAATCAATTCCTTTCCAATATTCTTTTGCCCAATAAGAAATTTGCTCTTCCGTGTAGTTGCCTTTTGTGAAATCAACAACCAACTCGGTATAGTTTTCTAAGTTTGCCTTGAATACCACGCCATCAACTTTGACTTTGTATATGTTGGCTCTTCCACCAAAGGAGGATCCCATCAAGACGTTGTTTGGATCCTCTGCTACAAAGATGTTTCCTATTCGGGAAGGTAATCCTCTTGGTTTTAATTTTTCAAGTAGATTTTCTGCTTTTCCGTGGTTTCCCGTGTTGATTCCTTTAAACGAGGGAACTTTGAACCCCACAGGCGCCGAACGTGAAGAGCCCCAATATGCTAGTTGGTTGCTAACACGAATGGTTCGTGGACCTGTTGATATAGGAATCTTGACATTGAGAGTTGGTCCTATGTTTTTGGGTGCTGTTCTTGCGAGAAAATCAGCGAACTTGTCAACTCTCCTTGCCATTCATTCTTCCTTTGGGGTAAACTTTCTACCGATATTGTATTTTGGAACCAATTCCCAATCTTTCTTTTCAGCATAAGGCAGAATCTTCATGTATGAAAGAGGAACCGTTGGTTCTTCTGTCAATTCTGGAGTTAGGATTTTTATCAATCCCCACTCTTCAAGAAGATTTGATATGGTGTTTCTTCTAGCCAAATCCTGTTCAGATAGTTTATCAGCTAATCCGTCCAAGGCAAATAATTCTTTGAAATGAACGATGTAATACTTGCCTCTCTTGTGAAGGATGTGACAACTCTGATAGAGTTTATTTTCTTTCTTTGATGAGATTCCAATACGAGTCAATGTTTCTTTTACTTTGAGGAAGTTCTCGGAATCCGTGAGTTCTACTTCCACGAAACTTTTAATAAGTTCATCCACATTCATGGTATACTCCTGTTGTGACACAACATGACAAAAAATCATGCTTTACAACATTTATTTATAATAAATGCGGATTTAGGTGTTTTCTAGAACTTCTGGATATTCCTTCATCATTTGACGAATTTTTGTATCAGGAAGAACCTTGGAGATTTCTTCCGCTTTGGTCTTGCTACATTCATAGAACTTGGAGAGGAAAAGAATATCTTCGCTATCTTCAACCTTCTTCATCCACTTGGAAAATCTCTTTCCCTTCTTGATGGAGTGAAAAAGATAATCATACTGCAACCTCTTGTCTAGAAAGTGATTGCAATTCATCTCGTTTGCATAGAGTATGGAATCGGGAAAGAAAGACAAACTACGATTTGCGAGAAATGGTTCGTAGTGTTTTTCGTCTTCTGGATTGTCTTCTATAAGATTCGTGTTCTTGAAGTTGATTGACTTCACAAAATCAAATGGGTTCATTACAAAGTTTCCGAATTTATTTGAGAATTGGCACTCTTCACTGAAATGATAAAACGAACTGGTATGTAGACCCATTCCTTTTCGTCTGCATCAAAGAACGAACGAAGAAGAAACGAATCAAATTGACTGTTGCCAGTATAACGATCTATGAGTGGAGCTGAAACATAATCTTCAGTTACGCGAACAGGCTCAAAACAAATGTTTGCGTTTTTGATATGTCCATCCACATCTTCATAGTCAACACTCAATGTCTCTGGACGAATTTTCCTAAGTATATCCTCCAACCAAGTGCAAAACATATTGTCTGAAGCTCCAAGCATGTCTTGAAGAGGATTGAAGGGATTGTTTCCTTCGGGGTCGGAGAGAACTTGCTTCATCGTGGAAGCGAAGTATTCTGCTCTTTCCAAAAGAAACATCTCTCTCACTTCATCACATCTCTGCATGTATTCGTCATAGTTGTATTTCTTCTTCAAGTCCTCAAGAATATTGAGAACCTTTAGCATCTCTTCGTCAGTCAAAGAATTTTTTGCCTTGAGAATCGAGATGACAGGATTCACCAATCCCTTGTTCTCATTCATGGAATTCCAAAAGTCAATCTTTCTTCTTGCCAATCTTCTCTTGAAAGATTTGGCAAATTCACCCATTGAATACTCTTCGTGAAGAGCATCTATTCTCTGGGTGAGATCGTTGATACTTTTGATGCTTTTTTCTATCATGTCATAATATATTTAGGATTATTTGAATTCGCATTCAGCCATAATTTCAATGCAACATGCCATGAGATTGATCTCCGAATCTGCACAAAAAGCAGAACGATACTGGTAGTTCGCGATACAGAGAATCGCAGCTGGAATACTTGATGGAGTCAAGACCCCATAGAGATGTTCATACAATCTGCGAAAAATGACCGAGGTATCCTTGTCGGAATTTTCAGCAATCCACTTTCGCACCACACCAAAATTCTTCTTCTTCATTCCATCCACCAATGGTTTGATGTTCTCGTCACCAAAGGAGTTTGCTAGAATTCCTTCGTCGATAACACCAGACACGGAATACTTCTGACACTCGTTGATGACTCTTCGGAAATCGGGAAAGAACTTCTTGACAAGTTCCGCAAGAACCTTTGAGGATGTCTTGATGTTTTCCTTCTTCAGAATGAACTTCATTCTTTCAAAGAAGAGTTTAGCAATCTCCACCTTTTCACTCTTTGGAATGGAGAAGTCATAGACACCACAACGAGAGTGAATTGGTTTGATGATTTTGTTCAGATGATTGCAAGTGAAGATGAATCTACAATTGCTTGAGAACTCCTCAATCGCACCACGAAGTGCCGGTTGAAGACTCGCAGGATTCATGTAATCAGCTTCGTCCAGTATCACAACTTTTGGTTTGTCGTTCAACGAGACGGTGCTTGCATAGTTGCGAATCTTTGTTCGCAACGTATCAATACCACTGTCTTCAGATGCATTGACAAAGAGATAATCCAAACCGATTTGGTCACAGATGGCTCTTGCGACTGTGGTCTTGCCGCAACCTGCACCACCATGAAAAATCATGTTTTGAATATCTCCCTTTGCCAAACTTTCCTCCAGTTGTTTCTTCAAGTTGGAGGAAAGAATGCAATCATTCAGATTTTTCGGACGATACTTTTCAACCCATAACGAATCTCTCATTCATTCACCTTCCTACATTTTCTACAAGGGATTGCAGAACATCAACCTTTTCAACAGAGTTGATTCTGAACGACTTCCAGTGTAACTCATCCAAGTCCCACACTGCAAGCACATTATCACTGACATAGTGCCTCTTTGTGTTGTTGGACTTCTCTTTTCGTTCACTCCCACCTGGAACATAATCTGGGTGGAGAGTGCAACGAAGAATTCTAGAACTTCCATCAACTTTGGTGAAGCGAACATTGCAAATTCCTTCACGAAGAGATTTTAGAATTTCCTTCTTACTAATCATCATTCACCATCCTTAATGTAACTATCTGAAACCAGAGTGATCCAATACTTGATGTCTCTTGTTGCTCCACTGAACTCACTCACGTTCTTCTTGGAAACTCTGACTGTGTAATCATCGGGAAGCAACTTGATGTTTTCAGTCTTGAAAACAAGGAAGAATTCCTTTCCTGTTTCATTCGGTCCCAGAGTGATGGAGTAATCGTTACTTGAACTCGCGTTGGAGGAATCAAAGACACGAAGAACGATTTCTCCATCCTCTGATTGAACTGAAATGTTTGGAAGTTGAAGTGTGGATGCAGCCTTCATGAGATCGTTGTGGTGTTCGGCCTTGAAGTCAAACTCCACACCGACGTTTGGCATCTTCACATCCTTGTCTGCCTTGACAAGAAGAGACGGATCGGAATAGCGATAAGTGATTTTTGCTTTCTTGGAGCGAGATGAAATCACAACCATCTTCTCTTGAAAATCAAAATCTGGATCCTTGAAGAGAGAAACCGTTGACAGGAATTGACTCAAATCATAGATTCCAAATTCAACTGGAAAGTCTTCTTCCACGACTGCTTCTGCCATCACGTTCATGGTCGGAGCGAGGGAACGAATCGTGTTTCCAGGCTTCACATAAAGATTTGAGCAGATGGACGAATAGTTTTTCAGGATGTTTAGAGTTTCAGACGAAATTTGCATTATGTTCCTCCATAGTAAAAAGAAAGCCACTCCGGGGACTCGAACCCCGAACTTACGGTTTACAAAACCGTTACTCTACCAATTGAGTTAGAGTGGCGGAATTCATGTCAGAAGTATACACTGGTTTGAGAGAAAATCAAGTGAAAAATTCCACACCTTTCAATCTGTTTCTTCTTTCTTTTCCGAGTTCATTATAATTCTCTTATGTCTATCATATGCTTTCTTTAGTGCTTCATTTGGTGGATCACTTTCTTCTCCATTTATAATCTTGAGAAGCCATTCGTCATTGTCATTGACGATTATTGGTTTATTTTCTTCCATGTTATTCTTCCTAGGACATGATGCATTCAAATAAAGTGGAGGGGATTTCTCCCCTCCCCTTCTTGTTTCCCATTTTTCCGAGAGGCGGAAACGGTTCTCCTCTTGCCTGAAGTTTGTCAGGCTGCAACTGCGTATGATTTGGCAGTCTTTTTTGCAACGCTTTTACCGAGCATCGTTGCCAACCTCGGATATCTCCGACATACCCGCTTCCCCAATCGAAACTGTTTCAGGCCCGTTATTTTTTCGAATGGACCTGACGGTTTCGCAACCGTGTCTTGTAGAATTAAGGTAAGCCATCAACGACATCATTTACTTGATTGGAATCTTCTTACTCTTCTTGCTCTCTGGAACTTCCATTCGCAAGTTGATCGTGAGAATTCCATTTTCCATTTCTGCACCATCCACCACGACATGCTCTGCGAGAGTCCATGTGCGGGAGAAGGAGCGTTCAGCGATTCCACGATGAAGATACTTCACTCCATCGGGATCCTTCTTTTCCTTTTCCACACTTTGGACAATGAGGAATTCGTTGTCATTCTTAATTTCAATATCGTCCTTACTGAATCCAGCAAGAGCAATCTGAATAGAATACTTGTCTTCCCCGTTCTCTAGAATGTTGTATGGTGGATACTTTCCAGCAGCGGAAGTCGAGAACTCAATCGCGTCCCTCCACTTGTCCAAGATTCGGTCAAACCCAATCGTGGATGACTTTGGTGGAAAATCCCAAAGCCCATTTTTCGTGTTCAACTTGAAAATTTCTTCAGTCATATTTTGCCTCCTTTTAAAGCAAGACTCTTTTTTGGAACCCCGAAGGCGTTCCGTTCATGTGTTATTTATACCAGAAAATTGTTGGGTGTCAATATTATTGACCAACTTTTGCGAAGAAAGTAGAACCTTCTCCTTTATTTCCACTTGGACCTTTTGGATCCATCGACAAGGATACTAAAAATATTTGTTGCAGAGCTTCAACATTTTTCTTATTTTTCACCGACATTTTTTCAACAAACTTCAAACAATAGTATTTTGTCAAAAACCACTGAGCAACTTTATACCTATCTCTGTGGTCTATTTTCTTTTTCTCTAACTTGTTGCCCAATCCACCATTTTCTGTTGACAATTCTTTGAGATAAAAAATCATTTTATCAGATGCACTTTTGGATGTTGGTGGAATAGCCCCTTTAAAGGAAACTGAATTTTTTCTTTCTGCTATACCTTGAAGTTTTCTAAATTCATTTATGAAATTTGACTCTTCTTTGGTCATATCTTCGACAATAAAATCTTCTCCATCCCATTCAAACTTACTAGCAATATTTGTAACTATTTTTTTATCGTTTTCAGTAGGCAAATCAGCACCAGAAATTTTGGCTAAACTCCCCCCACCCAAACCTCCCGCTTGAGCAGCAGAAGGTTCAAATTTTGCTATCCCCTGAATACCAAACTTCCAATCTGTATTTCTTGTTTTTGGATTTATTTTATTGGAACTACTAGCTCCCTTATCTCGTATTTGCATCTTTAAAGATTTAAAACCAGCAGATTCTGCACTCCTCTTACTAGCTATTATATAAACATCCATAGAACTGTAAAAATTACTATTTTCAAGACCAAACGACAAATATTTATTATCAAAAGTAATTTTTACTATATCTCCTCTTAATTGTTTTTTATCAGTTCCCATTATTGGTGGGCCAGAATTAAATAATTTAACAGGAGCTATATCAAAATTTGTGCTGGAATATTTTTTAAGAGAAACAGGTAATATCATACCTTTATCTACAAAAGCTCTAAATATGTAGTTCAATGAATCGAATGTTAGATCCACTTCCCTATTCATAATTTTATTTTTTTTACCATAAGGAGAATTTGTTTTTGAAGCTTTTTCAATTTTTTTAAGGTGTTCCAACAAGTTTTTTACTTCTTTTTCTCCATTTTCTTTACCAATATATATGTCAGCTGGACACCATCTGTTTATATTTGTCCCAAAATATCTATCATTCGCTCTGTTTACTATGGTGAAAATACTTTGGATGTCATCCATTAAAACATTCTTGGATCCTTCTTGACGATAATATATGAAATCAGAAGTAGAAAAGTTCCACTTTGGCAATTTTGTCCTCAACTTTAAGCTCAAACCATTTGCTACGTTTATAGAAGACATGAACCAATCTTGTTTAGTTTCTAAAAATTTCTCTATCTGAGGTAAGGATATTTTTGTTACTCTCAACATATTTGATTTTATAGTATTTTTTGAATTTTTCCAATTATTTTTACCTACAGCCTTTTCAATATTTTTTATAAAAAGTTTATATGAAATATTTTTTCCTTCACCAAGAACTCCATTTTTCCCTTTGGTAAATTGTCCATTAGAAACCACTTTTCTATTTTTAGAGAAATAATCTAAAATAGCACACATATAAGCTTGACTGCATTCACCCTTAGTTGTTGTTAGTGATCCTGCTCCTGATCCTGCTGCCATCAAAAATCTCCTTTACATCCTAGTGAAGTCAAAGATGACTCCAGCTTTGCTTTTCCCGACAGACAAGTCTTTGTATGTTATTATCATTTTAGTGCTTTTGAATTCCGATCTTGCCCACTGCTCAAACTTCTTTGCTTCTTGTGCATCGGTGTAATAAGCAATCATCTTTGCCCATCCCAATACGTTCACTCTACGAAGAGATTTGTTGAACCCCGAAGTTCTTATTATCTTTTCAAATCTAGATCTCAAATTCTGAAGATTTTCATTATCAACAGCTGCTTTACGAAAAGCATCCATGTCTTTGGAATCAACCTTCTGTTCATTCAAAACTTTTCTTATTTTATTAAACATCTTGATTCCTAGTCCTTCCACTTCTTGGTATCAATTGACAGTATCTTCTTTTCTGTCTTGCAAACAGGATTGTTCAAACTGTCAAGTATTTCCATTGCTTTCTTCTTTGCTTCTTCGTCATCTTCTTCATCATATATCGGGATCATGTAATCCCTTGTCTCACGAATGCATACTATCTTGTCCGTATGTTTCATGTTCTATCCTATGCGTTCACAAAAAGAACATCCCCCGGATCGTGAAGAAAACTCGTCACCACTTTCACGAATTTATCGTTGTGTTCAAATTTTTCCTTCAACAACAAATCTGTTTGTTCTTCACTCATCGGTCCATGACTAATCACATTCGTTTCGGAGTTCATAATATAATAGTATTTATCCGAAGATGAATTTTGTTCTTGCATGAATTTTTTTCCGTTTTTTGCAGTTACTTGATGTGTTCAGCGCAAGTATCTTTGTCGAGTCTTTCTTTCAACCATTGCGAGAACCCAACGAACTCTCTTTCCTCTCTACGAGGTTCCTTTTTGGTTTTCACCCAATAGTCCCAAGATTTGGAACTCTTGATGAAAATACTGGACATCTTCCCATGAAGTTCTATTCTACTGATTGTAGGAACAGTCCCATCGTGTTCTGGCCAACGAACCGTGGGATATATCAACAACGACCCTTCATGTAGAATGTCAAGACTTTTGGAAGACTTGTTTTCCAAAGAGATGGTCTCGTTTCTCGCATACTTGGAAAAACGAATCCACCCTCTATCAAACATCTCCTGCGCTAGTTCCTTGTTGGTATCCAAGGCTCCTTTGCGTAATGAAACAAGTTTCACCTTCATTCTCTCGTCTTTCCCAAAGAAGTCCTCTATGAATTCCTTGGTCAATCCATATTCCTCGGGGTTGTTTACGACATGCTCTTCATGATAGGGCCTACCTCTATCACCTCCCGACCAAAAAACAAAAATCTTCTTGTCGGGGTGAATCCATCCCTTGTGGTCTGCTCGCAAGAGTCCAGTCGGGTAAGATCCCTCCGACAGAATTTGTTTTGTGTTTTCTGTGATGTGTTCAGAAAATAGTTTCATAGAACTATTTATGAAAGCTACTACTCTTGAAGAAGACTCTTCCCCTTCTGAGAACTGGTTTCATTCATCCTAAGCTGTGTTTCAGCGTCTTTCCATCCCTTCATATATTCATGCCAGTAGGGATTGTGAATTTCACTTTCATTGATGGGTGGTTTTGGAATACCAGAAGTTCTATCGCGAAATCCCTTGTCATATGCTCCTGTAATCATTTCACATCTCCTTTGGAAAAAATAACCCCACCCAAGGCACGAAGCTGGTCAGGTGGGGAGAACAGGGGAGTCCCTAAAGTATATATATCACCTTTCCGAAGCGAAAGGACACTTCGCGGTGGAAAGAATGAACATTGAGGGAACCCAAAGTCCGATGAAAGTTCCTAGAGAAGTGTTTCCCTGAGAGTAGAAGTAGATTGAAACTCCAATGGAAGCAAATCCTAGAACATAAAGAGCCTTAGAAAGCATTTTAAACATATCATTCTCCTTGAAAAAGTTGAATGACCCTGGAGAGAATTGAACTCTCGTTACAAGAGTGAAAATCTTGTGTCCTAACCACTAGACGACAGGGCCATATTCTATTTTAAAAGCGGACAGTCGGAATTGAACCGACATCTCCAGCTTGGAAGGCTGGGGCACAACCATTATACCATGCCCGCGTTTTCTATTCTTTAAGTCCATTATATACTTCTATATTTTATTGTCAAGAATTTATTTTGTTTTTCTTTGTTGTCTTTCAGTATGCCATTTTTTAATGGCATCTGATAATTTTTTTCTGTGTTCTTCTGTTTTAGATTTATTTTTGAGAGCTTTTGACACTTTCTTACTTCTAGATTCATTAGTTTTTAAACTTGCTTTTGAAATTTTTTGTTTAGATTCTTCCGAGTGTTTAAAACCTTTTCTAGATTTTGAAATTTTTGTTTTAGTTTCTTCGGTATGTTTCTTGCCTTTAAATTTTGCTATATCATTACCATTTATATATCCAAAACCACCATTTCCTCCGGGACAAAGATTATATGTATCTTCTCTAAAGCAAAATTCTTCGGTAACTAATTCTGCTTCCTTTTTATTCATATCACTTTCATTATCATATTCAAAAAGAATTTCTTTTTTGAAATTTTTTATTCCATAATGAGAAATTGAATCTTTCAATCTTTTCCCAGAACCCATATATCCATCATTCAAATTTACAGTTTGGTGTTTTCCAATATAAATTTTTCCATTAACCGTATTAGTAATCTTATAAACTATGTATCGCATACATACCTCCATATAGAAGTATTTATACTAATTTATAGTTTGGTGAAGGCAATCACTCTACCAACTGAGTTACAGGCACGACTTACATGAGTAATTATATACCCTATTACCTTCTTGTCAAGCACTTCTCTCAAACATTTTTTTTCCATCAAAGGAAGGTGCGAGATTCGAACTCGCGGAAGACCAAAGGCCTTCTTCGGTTTTCAAGACCGACCCCTTAAACCACTCAGGCAACCTTCCATTCATATACATTCTTTCTTTGAAGAAAACCTAACGTCATTGACTGAAGTGTTATTGTAAATCTTCGTGCAAATGTGATTCTTCATCAGTTCAATGTCATCAAACTCTAACAGACCTCCATCATCATACAAGCGATAATGTCCAATTTTTTGGAGAATATCACATTTGTTCACGATGACTTGATCGCATCCACAGAGATTTATTGCCTTTATAAGTTTGGGAACAAACAACCAATTGACTTTTCTCTTTCTTCCCGTGGTTGTCCCGAACTCCTCTCCCTCCCTTATGATATCATTCAATAGAACATTGGATTCATCCAAAAGAGATTCTGGGAAATCTGGATCCACTCCACTTTTGGTGTCGTAAATCTTCGCGACTCCGATTACTCTATCAATGTCTTTATGTGTGAACCCTAAAGAACACGCCGAATATGGTAGAGTGCTACTACTGGTAACGTAGGGATAATTTCCGTGGTCTATGTCCAACCACACACTCTGAGCTCCTTCACAAAGAATCTTTCCTTTCAGTTCTCCATCCCAAAGAAATTCCTTCGGGAGAGCTTCTTCGGCACGAACTCCTCTCCGCATCATCTTGTCTGAATAGCAGGGAGCAATTCCGTTTCCTGTCGTCCCCAACTTTTCCTTCAGATAATAGTTGTCATAGCGAATTTGTGCTTCCGTGATGATGTGTGCTTTGGGTGATACCTTGACCAAAGAAGTATCGCAACCAGCAGCTTTCAAATACGATATCTCTTCCAAGAACTTGTCAACATTCAGAACGCAACACGGGCCAATAATTGACTTTTTGTTTGAAAAGATTCCACTTGGAACCAAATGTGTTTTTTTCTTTTCACCATTGACGTAGATGGTATGTCCAGCATTCCCTCCACCATTCCACCTACACACCATGTCATATCTTGGTGCTAGAGAATGTATGACTTTGCCTTTTCCTTCGTCGCCCCACGCAAGTCCCACGACAATATCAGCGAATTGTATCATTGTGTATTTCCGTCCATGATGAATTTTCTCTTGAGTATCACGCCTGGTATTTGTTTCGTCTTCCCCCACGCGATGTCACCGACCTTTTCAAAACCAACCTTGTCCATGAACTTCAGTGAACGAATGTTTTCCGTGCGAACGGTACACCATATTGTTTTCCCTACGGTGTTTGCGAAATCCGAGAACACTTCGTAGATGATTCCGTTTCCCTGCGACTCGTTGATGATCTGATGAAGCATACAGTCGTAACGAGGAATGGTGCAATTCCCGAGATACCCCTTGCGACGATATATCGTGAATGATATCGCGACTCCACGATCGTAAACCATGCGATGGTTGTTCACGAAATACTCTACCTTGGTCTTGCGAACGTGAGGAAAATACTCGCTGTATTTCCGATACAGACCATACACTTCATCTAGTTGATCTGGTGTTGCTAGTTTCATCATTCATCTCCAATGCTCTCGGAGGGATTCGAACCCCCGACCTTCGCCGTGTAAAGGCGCTACTCTAGCCACTGAGTTACGAGAGCAAGAAAGGTGCTGTAGCACCAATCTCAGACAAGAAGGCTTCAACCTTCGTTCAGGATTTCTTTCTTGCACACTTTACCACGGTAGGAGTTTTTGTCACAGCAAGTATCTTCAAGCTTGTGAATAGACCTCCAAACTTCCGCGATTCTTTCGTCAACATCCCTCTTGGTGTCATCAATCTGTCTGTTGTAATCATCAGAGCTTCTGCCAAACTCATCCCAAACCGACCTGAAGCCCTCATCAGTATCCAACTTGGACAGATGATTTTTGTGGCTGTTGCTTTGAATCAGCCAAGAAACACCGAAAAGGAATGCCGAAGCAATACCCAACGTCATGGCATATTCTGGGGTAGTGCTGTTCTGATAGTAGAAACTACCAAGCAAAGACAAAACACCCAACCCAAAAAGACCCCTTCCCAAACTAATACCTTTACTACTCATAACTTTTCTCCTTTCTTAAAAAAAGTTCTCCAGTGAATTTGGCTTGGAAATGGATCCGGTTCCCTTACCAAAACACCAGACGTTTTCTATGTAATCTAGTTTTAGAAATTCCTGAAGACCTTCCATCTTCTTCGGTCGTTGTTTGATTCGCATTCCAATCTGACCGAGAAAATTTGCTTTCTTTTTGTCAACCATATAGTCCACCATATCGTCACAAGCATAATGTCGTTTTGAACCGATCTTCGGGTCCATGATATTTATGATGACGAAACCATTGTCCTTGGTGTGATTCCATGCCCCATCAAGCATTCGGAACATGAATCCATCTCTCCAAGTTTCATATTCGCCATACCGACTCCATGATTGGTCCTTGTCGTTCGGACTTCCTTCATTGTATTTTTCAGTGCTGAAGTATGGAGGTGATGTGAATGTGCAATCAAACTTTTCCTTGGTTTCGTTTGCCCAATTGATGTCCTCGGCTGGAGACCGAAGAATTCGAACATACTTTGAACCAGAACACTCAAACCAATCCTTACCTTCACGAAGAACAGGAGTTTTACCTGTCAACGTCTTCTCATACCAAATGCATTGTTCCTTGTAGGTTTCAAAAGTGTTTTCATTTGGGTCACATCCGAAATACTCCTCAACACTTGGAGTCGTGTAGAAACCAGCGAGACGATCTCCCCATCCACAACTTGTATCCAGCACGATTCTTGCTTTCGTCATGAGATACATGCACTTTGCAACATGAGGCTTGAACTGAGTCGCCGTGTATGAACCGAGACGAAAAGACCCCCTCCAAGCCTTGTCGTCCACGCGATCATTCCCCAACCTCCAAAAAGTGTAGTTCATCTTTTTCAGTGCATCGAAATCTCGCCATATCTCCATCGGTGCTTTGAACCCATATGCACCACAGTTCAGGCGATTCTTCTGTTGGAAAAAGTTGCTCACGGCATTGTATGGATGCCCGAGTTCAATCAACGCAAATCCATGCTTGTCGAATGGATACTTGTAGTCATCATATTTTTCAAGAACTTTTCGGTTACTCAAATCCCATATGATGAAATCGTCCATGTTGTCGGTAAGAAGTTTGTGGAAAGTTCTGTGTAGTTGTGTTTCCGTAATCTTACTCACAGGAAACGGAGGATTGTTTCTTGTGATGTAATGCGCCAACGCTTCACGAATTTCATCTTTCGTAAAGCGTTGGTTTATACTTCTCCACTCCCTTGGAAGAATCTCTGGTATTCCTTGCTCATCTGTGTAATCAGCAAGTTCTGCAACCAAGGATTCTATTTTATTCTCCATAGTATTCGTGCTCACAATGTTTCTTCACCTTTTTAAGAATGTCAGTATATTCACCCATCCGATTTTTGTCAACAAGAATCTTTGCAATTATTTGTTCTTGTTGTGTGTTCAGCCCGTATTTAGCAATATCACAACACTCTTCGTAATCAAAATTGTTCATAATATTTTCAATCAAGCCAAGCATGTCACTTGTTCTCATTTCATCCACTCCTTTTTCATAGAGAGATATTTCTCGTTTGTTCTAGCCAAATCAAAATACTTCTTGAAAATTCTACTACTCTTGTAGTATTTGGAGTCCTTCCAATCCTTCTCTTGGGGAATCACCTTTCCATGCTCATCATACTTTCGTCCACTGTGATGATTCGCATATCGTAAACTTCGTGTCCACCCCATCATCAAAAACTTTCTCGCCATGTCCGCCCCGATGAAATCGTTTTCCTCCAAATATGAGAGAAACATTGAATGGATTTTCTTTGCTGATTTTTCTGCAATCTCTGGAATACGAAATTTCCAATGTGGGCAGATTTCCGACTTGTATGGCTCCACAAGAAGAACCCCCTGTTCTCCACGACCTACTCGGTAGAGTTCAGGGGTTTCTCGGAAGTTTATCTTGCTGTAATCCAGACTGTAATCGAAGCTGTTCTTTATCTTCATTTGTTTTCCAAATATTACTGGTAAACGGAAGTGGAACTCTTTTACTTTGAAGATATGCGTTTTGCATACCCTTATCACCATAGGTTTTTACTTCAGGAGTTATCACTCCTCTTCTCCGTATTCTTCCAGTTCTCTAGCATACTCTTTAAGATTTTTTCGACAAAGTTCCTTGGTGTTAAATGGTCCGTGCCAATTTGCCCAAGTCTCATCCCAAAAAATCCAAGTGCCGTCTTCAAGACGCTCAACGGGATCTGGGTTCCATTTATTCATAGTAGTCCTAACTCCTCGTCCAATTCGGAAAGTCTATTCATCGCTTCTTGGGAATCCTGATACAACCATTCCTTGTGAATAATGTTCACATCCGATTCGTCAGAGGGTGTGCTAGCATAAACAATTTGCTGTCCCTCTTCAGAAACCCATGCGTCAAATTCAAAAGTAAAACGACATGGATGTCCAACAGGAATATATTTCCCCGTCACGAAACAATAATTGTTTTCCGTGTGGTCAAACGTCATCGCGCCCTCGCCCACTCTCGGTTCAATCTTCGGACGTTCTCACCACCCCTTGCGATGATAACTTCACCCGCCGTCTTGTGATTGTAGATCATTCTTGCGACAACCTTTGGAGGATTCTTTTCTGAGCAGGAAACGCAGGAAGTTGTATCTGGAAGAACTTCAAGGCGTACTAATGGAATCTCTGTGCTACAGTGAATACAAAGTCTGCTCATGATTTCACTCCGATCCTATTACATACTTTCGCATATACCTACAATCAATTTGGTGTTCAACTCTTTCACAAATTGTTCGCTCCTTGCGAATCTTCTTTCCAAGTCGTCCACCCTTGCTGATTCTATGATGAATCAGATGCTTTGCAAATGCCTTTCCTTCTCGTTCTGCCTCCAAGTCAAACCGATCAAGAACTCTTTTTGCCATTGTGTCAACCAGTATACCATTGATAAGTGAATGTTGCAACGATGGTGATCCACATCGTCATCAACGTGATACCCAAAATACTTCCGACAAGTTTTCCGATGGAATCACTAGCTTTGCTAAGTTCTTGTTTCATATCATCACTCATAGTAAATCTCCTTTTTTGAAAAGTGGGACCGGAGAGATTCGAACTCTCGAAAATATCGTTATAAGCGATACTGCTAATGCCTCCGCTTCGGTCCCGTTTTACAAATGAATTATACCTCACACATCTTCAGTGTCAAGTAGGATTGTGGACTTTTTATTGTTAATGTGGCCATTCTCATTTTTGATGAGATAGTTTGACTTTTGCCTATCGTCGTCATGGCCTAGACGATAGTTTACTTTTTGAACACCCAGATATCGTAAATCTGCTCTAGCAGCCTCTGAATTTGCCCACCATTCAATGATGGCATTTGCTTTTTGAATAGCGTCATCTTCATTCCCATCAATGGGAATATCAACGTGTAGTCTGTATGTCATTACGATTCACTCCAAAATAAAGTTTTTCAAATCAGTCACATCAGGTGCGTCTTTCATAAAAGAAAAGATTTCTTTTGCTGTGTCAGACATCAATATGTTTTCTCTTCCTCCAGCGCGATCAATTGCTAAACGAAAAAGATAAGTTGGGTTGTTGCTAGACCTCAGTGGAATCATGTCGTCATTCTTTATCAACATCATAGTATACATCCCATCGCCCACATAGTCAATCCCAATCAACTGTCTTTTCTTTTTAGACGAAGAGTTGGAGTCTTCCATGTTTTGTTTCCGAAAAGAGTGTTCCATACTTTATTTATCTCAATGTTTCTTTTTGCCAGCGGTCATATAGATTCTCTGTGAGACGTTCGCTGTTCTTTGGTAGGGTATCGTCCCCAAACAACTCCTGAACCTCAGAAACCAATACAGACCCTCTGAAAGACTTGTTGTTGTTTACTCCACCATCCCCAATTGGGTAAATGTAAAGTAAGGGATAAGTGTTGCAGAAAACGGTTTTACCACGACATTCCACACCGTCAAACTTTTCTTTGAAATCCATCCATGAAGGATACTTCCAATTGTAAATTTGGTTTTCCAAATCCACTAAATCATCAAAATACATATCTAGAACTCTAGAACAAGGACTCTCCTTTCCACCAGAATCCTTTTCTCTGCCCAAATAAATGTATACCTTTGCGTGAAACTTTTTATTCTGTGCTTTCTGCCTGCGAGTCATCTTCCCGAATAGAGATTTCGGTTTCACTGTCTTCATTACCATACCTTTCTAAAAACTTGCGAATGTCCTCAACATGAGAGTTTTGAAGAAACTCAAAAACATTCTTCAACTGAATCATGCTTCTGTTTATTAAAGCTTGATTGTAGTGAATCAACTCAAGTTCTTTCTTGATGTCTCTCATAAAAATGTTCAACTTGTCTTCAATCATCAAATCCCTTAGTTTGTATATCATCGGATTCAACTATAGGCCATTCATCAGCATCGTCCCAATCTTCAACTACAATTTCATATTCAGATTCTACCCAATAGATACGAATCTTTTCGCCCTCATCTTCAGCAACATCAAAGTAATCATAGTTTTTATATGGCTTCCCAAAAACATTGTCTCCAATAGCATTGAAACAATATCCTTGGCTGGAATAGGATATGGGACAGTTCTTAGCGTATTTCTCCAACTGATTCCAAAAGGTATCTTTTTCGTGTGATATGATTGGATCTAAAACCTCAACCTTCACCGACATATGTTTTGCCATTATGCAGTTCTCCATTCTTCACAACTAAAGCAATTTTTCTGTTTGTGTTTTTATTTTGAATCCGAAGTAGATTTTCAAGAGCATCATCTAAACTTCTTGTCGCATATAAGAGTTTACCGTAGACTTGTCTGCCCACGCTTTTCATTTCTCTTATCTCATATTCTTGTCTAGACATTAGTCGTCTTCAAAATCAAATGAGTCCCAATCAATTTCATCTTCATCATCAAGAAAATCATCATCTTCGTCTATAGGATATGAGTAATCATCGTCATCATCATCTTCTTCCGAAAAAGGTTTTTTTTCATCATACTCATCGTCCATTCCAAATTCTTCGAATCTACTATCGTAGTCCTCTTCAAATTCGTTTTCGTGTCTTTCTGGCATGATTCTCTCCTTTATGCTTTCAAAAAAGCATAGTATATATGTTGAAAGACTTGATGATGTTCAGCGATAATTCTGAACTTCAGCCCTCTCACGAAGGTTTCTAATTTCTGAAATTGCTTCCGCCAGAACCTTGCGAGGAATCCATGCTACCGTATCTGTGCCTTTGTGATTGTCGGGGTTGTTGAACCACTTTAGTTTATATAGAATATCCTTTTCAATGTTCATACTTTAGTCTCCTTTAGAGTATCGCCAAAAAATTCCGCGAATTTTTTTTGTGATGATGAAGAACTGTCAATCTCATTTTCATATTCAACGATGATGTCAACAACACTATTGATTGTTTTCTTCATTCTTTCATTTTCATTCCTCAAGTTTTCATTGTCTTCAAAAAGCATCTTCAATTCAGTGCCATTGATGAGATGCTTTGGCCAAAGCTTGCGATCCATCTTATCATGAATAAAGTAGTTGATAATTCTTTCCTGAGCGTTAACATATTCATCTGGTAGACTCATTGAGTTACTCCTTGTTCACAACAGTTCAACATCATTATACTCTTTCTACATTCTTCTCCAAGCGTTTTCAATGAAGAAGATTTCATGTAGATTCTTTTTGCCCATTCTTCGTTTGTTTCGCCTTCCGTCCTTGAAAAATTATATTCACACAAATCGTCCATGAAAAACATAAGATAGTCATTTGCTTTTCTTAGTTTTTCCTCTCGCATCTAGAGAACTCCTTTATGCTTTTGCCTCCGTTGTTTTCGGAGCAAATTTCATGTATCTATTCTTCATACGCATCACGTTTCCTAGCCAATGCCTGTTCAAGTTTTCAGGGTCATTGTCAGCACCAACTGGAGCGTATCGTTTCGCAAGGAAAACAACAAACATCTGTTCCTTCGGATCTTTTGCCCATCTTTCGCGATTTTTCATGATGGTCGCCGCTGCCCATCCAGCTTGACGATCCAGTGTGATTTGCCAAGGTTCTGAGTCTTTACCAATTGCTCTGGGATTGGAAATCACTCCGAACTCAATTCCCTTTCTACCATTTTCCGCTTTGCGAATTGCAAACAGAATTGCCAAATTCTCATAATCGTCATACACAATTCCGTTTCTCCTTGCCGCCTCTAAGATGACAGGATACTCCTTCTTGAAAACATTCCGAAGATTCAAATGAAAAGGTATGGCTGCTTCGTTTTGTTCGTCCACAACTGGAGGTGGAATTTGAACATTGCCAAAAGAAACCATAGGCGAAAGAATGATTGCTGTGGATAGTAGAATTGAACGCATGTGTTTCCTAATACTAAAAAAGGTAGGGAGCTCTCACTCCCCACCTTCAGGAGACCGACCTTATGATTGATCAGCCGTTGATCCAGCGACCATAGTTGTAGTCACTGTCAACGAAATCACTTCCAAAATCACTGTTTGCAACAGCGCGATCGAAGCGAGAAAGAACCGTTGCATCGCGAGCGAGGATTCGCATCTGACGAGCCTGAGCAAAGATGCTCTGCTGCTCATCAGCATTCTCTGCAACGTCGAGAGAAGCTGCAAGAGCATTCACTCCAGTTGCAAGAGCGTTTGCGAGATCCGCAGGCTTCACGCAAACACGGAAATCCTGCTTAGAAGTGGTGTGAGTGTTGCTACGAGTCTTGGTGTTGGGCATATTTTATCCTTTCCATAAAGTAAACTTTGGTTTTCTTGAAGACCGTCCCCAAGAAGAACCATTCCCAATGAACACTACAAGTATATCCCCAACAAACGAGTTGTCAAGGAACTCTAAAGGATTTTTCTTTTCTTCAAAAAGAAATTCTGTCGTTAAAGGAAACTTCTGGTTCCATTCCAAGAAACTCTAAAATATTTTTCAAACTTTTACTTAAGAATTCCTTCACCCCATTCCAAACATCCTTGACAAACTTCTTGAGTCTATCATAGATACCCAAAAGAACATCTTTCACTTTTCCCTCGGAAAGTGTTGGTGCTTGTTTTTCAAATTCTGTAAACTCTTCGTCCATCTTGTTGACGATGAGCGCGACGACTGACCAAAATCTATATCTTCCAGTTTTTCCGCCTCCAGCTTTTTCTGAAGTGGTTTTGAAACGGACTGTGACGTTTGCTTGTGAAGATACATTTCCTAGAAAAGAAGCGTCGTCAATGAGATGCCAATTTACCTTTGAGCCATCAGGACTTACTGACAACACACGATCTGCTCTTGCTTTACTTTTAGAACCAAACTTCACATCTCCACTCATTGCTTCGTGGACGAAATACTGAGCAAAATTTGGACTTGTTTCAAATGTCTCTCTCATCAATTGTTGAAGAACCTTGTGGGAAGCATTTGCAGCCATCACCACCTTGTCTTTTCCTTTTTTGATTTCTCCAGCAAGAGGACCATCTGCGACTGATGCAGGAGCTAGATTGCTGATCTGTGTTTCTATTTCCGTCAACATCTTTCTTTTTGCACCACGAATCTTGTCTGCGGCGGCATAGAATGTCGCTAATGATTCGTTGACACCACCACCCATCAATTGAGATGCACCCATCTTCATGGAAACCCTATGTTTTCCAAGCATGATATCCGTCTTTGGAGTTCTTGTGGAACCAGGAACAGAAGCAGGAGCCCAAAACTTCGCCCAATCATCTGTCACGGGAAAGTTTTCTTGACCTAAACTTTCTGCTGGACCACTGATACGATATCTTCTTTGAAGTTCATCTCGTATGCGATTTCCAACACTAATTGGAATTCCAACGGGACTTTTTTTCTTTCCTTCAAACGCAGCAATCACAACATGTTCCATCTCTTCACCGCGAGATCTTGCTGCTTCATTGAGTTCCACATGAGTTTTGAATCTACGCATTTTTTTTCCTCACCAAAGATTATAATTTTATTTATGCGGCTTCATCTTCCGACCTTATGAATACTCGGAAAAGAATGTCTGGGTGTGCGTCACTTGGATACATGTTGTATATTTTGAATTGAGCTTCAGTGACATTGAGAGATTCCACCGATTCTGTTTTCCACGTTCCGTCTCTCATGCCGATACCAAAAACAAATCTTCTTGTTGACAAGGATTTCGTTTTCATTTCTAGCTCCTTTATACATTGATCCAACGACTCCACATCTTCTTGCCTTTTTCATCCAATCCAGTCAGATGAAGAGCATAGTATTTCGGTTTCTTGGGTTTCTTGATGAGTTCGAATTCGCATTCCTTGAGAAGTGAATTTCCTTTTTTGGAATTGCAATCTCTACATGCAGTCACCAAGTTTGTCCAACCATTGTCCCCACCCTTGCATTTTGGATGAACATGGTCTATGGTCAAGTTCTTTTGATTCTTTGTTTTAAGTCCGCAATATTGACAAGTGTAGTTGTCCCTCTTCAGAATGTTTCTTCTTGTAGGCTTGAGTTCTATATCGGGAAGTTCATAGAAACGAAGAAGAACAATCGCTGCGGGAATCTTCAAATTTCCCTTTGCGGTTTTTATTCTATATGTCTTCTTGTATGGTGTGAGAGGTTTAATCGCCTTTCCTGTCAAAAGCAATTTGATTGCTTTTTTCCAAGAGATAATCTTCAATACTTGTTCACATGAGTTGAGTAGTAGAACTTCTCTATCCATGTATTCTCCCTACAAAAAAACACCCAAACGCAATGCGTCAAGGTGTTTCGTTAGTTATGAGACGGAACCGAGTGATTTGATTTTCATACGCAAGTATTTATAGTCCTAAATAATTTGCGAAGGAGTTTCACATGGGCGACGTAAGGGGAATGAAAATTTTAGCTTATGTTCTAATTGGACTTGCTGGAATAGGAACTGGTCTGGGTTGTTTAGCTGGTTGGGGTGTGTCCAATTGGTTTGACATATCCAGATTTTGGAGTATGACCATAGGAGGAATTTTAGGTGCTCCTGTTGGGTTCTACAGCCTAGTGATACTTACTCAATTGATTTCTTTGTTCAGATCAAATCAACCTTTAGATCCGGTCTTTCCAGAGGATATGCCCATACCAAAAAAGAAAATCAACGATCAGAAGATTCCTTCCGATTTTGTTGATTAGTATCGGTTCCCTTCTCGTCCCTCATTCTTATTCTCGGGTCAACAAACTGATTCTTGTGGGGGTCGATGGTGTTGTCCACCAATCCACTTTTTTGAGCCATCATTCTCTGAAACTCTTGTCTACGCAAACGACTCGATAGTTCTTCATTCATTGGAATTTTCTCCTGTGTGCTATTATTTATCTCTAAATACATTTAGATGAAAGAGCTAATAAGAAAAAGTTTTTTATATAAATGGTTGGTGAAATTTCTGACTTGGTTTGGTGATATCAGAATAGATTTTGATCCACCAGCGACAAGAGCAAAACACTTTCGCAAGTTGATGAAATTAGCAGAACCTGGTGATGTTCTCTGCCGAAAATACGATTGCTATGTGGATTCGATTTTCATAGAAGGTGAATACACACACTCGGGAATACTCACCCACAAAGATAAAATCGTTCACTCCATCGCTGAAGGAGTGAAGAATGACGACATTCTAGATTTCGTTTTGGACACGGAAGGATTCATTCTTCTTCGGCCAAAATACGAAACCGAGCAAAACGTGATCAATGCCGTTTCTTTTGCCGAGAATCAAATCGGAAAGCCATACGACTTTCTGTTTGAAAAATCAGAGGAGAACTCATTCTACTGCCATGAACTCACATCAAAATCCTTGGCAGCGGGTGGGTTGGTGATCACACCAAAGAAAGACATCATCTATGCTAGTGATTTTTTCAATAAATGCAACATCGTCTATGAATCGGATGAAGATTGATTCCATTCAATGACTCTTTCGACGGGAAGAACATTCTCGGAGAAAACCAAAACCTTCAGAACATCACCATTTTTCAGTAATGATTTAGGAAATCTGTATGTCATCACATATGGAACAATCTCCCCATTCAAATACCACTCATAAATTAAAACTTGTCCATATGGATTGATAACTTCTTCTTCAACAACATCAAATTCTTCTTCCCCCATCATCATCGGATATGGACTCATCATCTCTCCAGTGAATTCGGGTTCAACACAGGCATTCATCATCTCATAATCTTCTCTGTCAAAATCTTCGGCTTCAATTTTCATTTGCCTGAGAGTTGTGTCATACAATGACATCACCAAAATTTGTTCTCGTTCGTCGATCACCTTGAGAGAAATTTTTGTTTGGTATGGTTCAATGATGATATCCTTGAAAGATTTAGAAAGTTCACTTCCATCCTTATCGTATATCGTAGCATATACGGATACACTTCTCAACCCGACAACTTCGCCCTTGTAGAGAAATGAATTGCGAGAAATTTCTCTATCATATTCATCTCTCCACGAATAAACTACACTACTTGGTTTTGGGTATCCCACGAAATCCAATGAAAGAACATTGTTTTTTGATGTATCAAAAACTTTCCATGTGTTGTCTTCTCCATCGGAACGAAGAGTGAACTGAAACAGATTCGTCTCCCGGCCGAGAGGAGAATCAAAGAACGAATTCGTATCTTGTGTGACCGTTTCCTTTGGGGAACACGCAAAGACAAAACACCAAGCAAAAACAACGATTCTTTTCATCATTTCAAAGATTCCTTTCATACTATAAATACTCTTCAAAGGAGAAACTCATGCTTACAAAATCTTTTGCACTCGTAACTTCATTCGCATCCTTCGTCTTCTATTCTCTTGGCTTCTTTTCCTTCATGTCTGAGGAATTTTCAGATTCCACTGGAAAGGGATTCGTTGTTGCAGGAAGTTGTCTACTCTTCAGTAGTGTTCTTGCTTACTTTGCAGCAAAGGACACATGCAGATTAGCTCGTCACAACGAAGAATCCTTGAAGGCTCTTCGTGAAGAGATCGAGAAGGATTATCTTCGTCGTAGACCAAGATTGAAGTAAACACGAAGAATCAGGAATGAACCACTTCACCGTCGTCAAACTCGGCGGTGATTTTCATTCCAAGATCTGGTGTGTTTTGTTTCACAAATTCATCCATATCAAAACAATCGTCTTGATATTCGGGGAGTTCAAGAAAGCGACATCCTTCAAATGGAAAGTAATGCTTCCCGTCAGAAGCTACAATTACATAGTTAGACATATTAATCTCCTTTGAGGACAAGTATACCACCGACATCTTCTCTGTCAACCCCAAGTTTCGGCTATTATAAATATGTTTGAATCTTTGTTTTTCCAAAGGAATCCCCCAATGAATGCATCGGTAAGAACACGAAATAAAGTTTTGGAAATAATTCAAAACAACAAAGACATATCCTTTATGGATATTGTGAACAAAATGAAGGATGAAATGGGAACCAAGATTTCATCTAGCAGCATGGACAACTTCATCAAAATGATAAGACGAGTTTTGGAGTGGTGGGAAGAGAGTGGAGAGATAATTCAAACCGTAAATCGTAGAACAAAGGAGGGAAAGTATAGAATGAACGAATCTTCTTCTATCGCTAAAAGTTTGGTTTCCGATACACTTGAGGAAATGGGAATTGATGTAGCTCCCCACTCATTGAAAGAGAGCGTTGAACTCGACGAGGCTTTGTCGTCGAATGATCTTGCCAAACTCAAGAACACAAAGACCAATGCGTTTCCTACAAACCGCACCATGAACTACAAGGAGAAGTTTGACTGGATTCTTCGCAACGGCGTCAAGTTGGGCGATTGGGTTGGTCAATCCCTCTTCTACTACGATGGAAACATATGGATGCTCAAGAGTGGCAAAGCAACGAATGAAGGCAGCGTCAAGGAGTTTCGGGGCAGAGTCAACAAGAGTGTTGTTGATGCTATAGAGCCAGCACTTTCGGAAGTCGAAAAACTTGCTGCAAAAGGCACCATCAAAGAAGAGACAGTTGATGAGTCCATTAAAGGAATACAAAGCATAAAACCAAACAGCCCCGACTGGATGACTGCTGAACTACAATCGCAGGTAGATGAAAGTGCCAAAGAGATTCACAAGAAACTCTTGCGAAAGGGAGTTGTTGCTCCTATCGACTCAATCAGACACCCGAAGAGAAAGGGACTAGAAGGACCATACAGAAGCAGAAAGTCTGGCAAGGTGTTCTACTATGATCCCAAGGAAGGCAAGTATTATGATGCCGATTCCGACATCTACTTGGATGTCGATGATGTGATGGAAGCGGCTTTTGAGAATCGAAGACTAGAAAGATTCGTCAACATCTTCTATAAAATTCACCCAAGAATCAAACTAAATGGCATCTCAAAGGATGAACTAGAGAAAATTGCCGATAAGGCAATGAAGCAGGGCGACGGTGGTTCGAAATCATTGCTTCTACTCCGAACCTTTCTTAAGAAAGCAGGAGCAACAGGAATGATTGAGTCGGTTGATGAGAAACTAAAGCCATCGGATGGTCTAGGTGCATGGATCAAGGACTTTATGAAGTCGGATGCTCCACAGTTCAAGGGCAAGTCAGACAAAGAGAAGAGAGATATGGCGATTGCTGCATTCACGGATGCTGGTGGTAAACTCGATGAAGCAAAGGGAATTCTAAGCGTAAAGCCAAACAGTTCCGAGTGGAGAACAGCAAAACTCAACACAAACAAAAACATTGAAGGTGCCAAGGGTGTCACGAAACTCAAGAAAGGCGACACTGTAGACATTCACCCATTTGATGGTGATCGTTATGTTGGTGCTGTAGACAAGAGCAACCAAGGCACATATTTCTTCCTCGCGAAGTATAGTGTGAACGAGTCGGTTCATGACTTCGATGAAATCAGAGAAAATCTTAGAAAGAATCTAACAAGTCAATTTGTTGATGAGCAAAGACATGAAGACATGGTTGATGCCGTGAACAAGATGAGCAAGGATGAACTCAAGAAGTTGATTCGCGACAAGAAGAATCCAATGGCAAAATTGGCATTCAGAAGATTCAACAGAATGCAGAATCCAAGGAAGTATCCATCAGATCAGTTGGAAGAAAACACCAATGAATTTGGAATGTTATCAGAAGAAAATCTTGAGTCGGATAGACGAGATATCATGATGGTTTGCGGACCAGAATTCAAATCTGTCGCTAGACTAAATCCAAGACAAAGTGCTGATTTTGATAGAATGATATTCCTTCTATACAGTCAATTTTCCAGCGATGTCAAGAATGCAAGAAAGATAGACGATGGCTGGGATTTCACCACTTGGATTATGGAAAAGTCTCAGAGTGGTGAAATCAAAGAAAAATTCCCCAAATCATATTTTAGACTGATTGGTGGAAAGGTACTTGAAAATGATGTTGTTAAAATGGGAATAGCAGAAGAAAAAGAGTCGATAGAAGAATCCAACATTCTTGTCAAAAGAGGAAAGAAATTCCAAGCAGGAGTTCCAAAGTGGTTCGGAGTAACCATGACCGGACTTCCAAAATACCCAACACAAAAAGTGGCAGGGTGGAAGACCGAATTGGAAACTGGTTCCGGTATGCCTGGATACAAGAGTTATCTGTTGCACAACGATGGTCTGGGAACATGGACTGTCTTTGCAGATGCAGACAACACAGGAATAAATCCTAGAATGTCTCCAAGAGGACCATTGGGTTCATTCAAGTCACCAGAGGAAGCCATGAAATTTGTAGAGAAGGCTGTTCTGAAGGAAGAAGCCGAAGAAACTCTCCTAGAAGGCATAAAGGACATTCAAGACATAGTGAGAGCCAAGATAGCAAGACGATTGAAGTTCAAAGAGGGTGGAACAATGAAGGTTGACATGACCACTGCAAACGCACTTCTCACAGTGTATGATGCACTGAATGATGCCAACAAAAAGAAGTTTGAAGAGATGTTGACCAAAAGTAAGAACACCTTCATGAAGGCAGTGGACTTCACATGGAAACAAGTTGGTCTGAAGAAAGAAGGATATTCATGGGACGAACTCATGGAAGAAAAGGATTCAAAAATGCAAGACAGTTTCAAGACATCATCACTCGGAAGAATCGCTGATACAGCTCGTCAGATATTGGAAGGTAAAGATCTCGGTGAAGCAAAGGAAATGTATGTGGTAGCAACATTCCACAAAGATATGGACGGAGCTGCAGCAATTGGTTCCGAAACATCTCGAAGTGGACTTCTCAAGTCTGGTGTGAAACCAGAAAGAGAAAAGAAGGGACTTTATTGGTTGACTTTCGACAACGAAAAGAACATAGAGAAATTCTTGGAGAAGTATAGATCAAAGATCGCTTCTGCCCATATTACGGACAAGAACCCGAAGGATATGTGAACATGAAAAGTTTCAATGAGTACAGAGATGTGCTAAAAGAGAGTGGTGAAAACGAACGCGGAGATGCTCTACAGGGCATCTCCGCTTCCATTGAAATATACAGATCAGTCATAGGAACTGCAAACGTGAATGCAGATACCGAGAAACTTTCTGCTGCCGAAAAAAAAAGTTGATTTCTCTTTCAAAAGAACTAACTAAAATTCAAATCAAGATAGACAACATAACCAACAAGATGATTTGAGAATCTTACTTGCCAAAAATGCCGTTGAACACGGCAGAACCGACCATTCCTAGAACAGCACTGACCGCAACGCCAATTCCAATCATCTTTCCCTTGAACCCTTCCATCTTGTTGATTCGGGTTTCCTGAGCAATGACTCTTGTTTCCAATCTCTCTTGGCTGGTCTTCAGTGCCGATTCCATCTTTTCCACGTTCTTGCTGAGGTTTTGAGTGTTGTTTTCNGTGAGNGAAACGCCCTTGTCCAAATCACCAAATCTATCCGCAATGAACACTTTCAGTTCGGACATCTCCAAAGTCATTCTCTTTCCCAATTCGTTTATGGATTCCTCCATGTATTTTAGGCGAATATCCAATTTCTCTTCTTCACTTGGCATAGCAACTTCTCCTATATTATCTATTACTATTTCGTATTCTCTTCGTTTGTCTTAGCCCGGTTTTCCCAGCCCGGTCCTGCACTTCTCACTCCCCTTCGATTTTCGCAAGCTTATCATAGTACTTCGGATCTTCGAATACATGGTCTCTCGCGATCTCCTTCGCAAGCACTGGATCGTCCGTGTGTTCCTTCTCGACTTTTTCTCCCTTCGCGATCTGGGCTTGAATCTCCTTCACGGAAATTCCATGCTTCTTCGCGAGGTCTTCGTCGGAATACTTGTCTGCGAGACCACCCTTGACTTCATCTTCTCCCAAAAGAATCCGACGAGACGCTTCGAGAAGATTCTTATATTTTCCGATTTGATACATCTGTTTATTCCCTTACTTC
>JGI10211J14876_10000034_pt1 | contig 42883 bp, 61 predicted proteins | sample Etolagsediment_FD_14876 | JGI IMG/M metagenome (IMG submission 14876)
TTGTGGAGGAAAAAATAAAAAGGAAATTAAAAAGAAAAGAGGAAGTTCATCACATAAATGGAAAAAGGGATGATAATAGAATTGAAAATTTATATTTATTTACAAAAAGCGAACACAAAGCTTACCATAACAAAAAAAATAAAAAAATGCTATGCTCAAACTTAATTTAGGAAGTCATAATAAAATCATGGAGGGATTTGTGAATGTTGATTGTTTAGATTTAGAGAAAGTTGATGTTGTCCATGATCTAACCGAAACACCATATCCCTTTGAGGGTGGTATAGCAGAGGAAATTTATATGTGTGAGGTACTAGAACATATTAGTTTTAGAAAAACACATGAAGTTTTAAAAGAGTGTTACAGAATTTTAAAACCAGATGGTGTATTTACAATCCAAGTTCCAGATATTGGCAGAATGTGTGAGATGTTTACAAACAAGCAACTTTGTTTATGTGTTCCAAGGAAAGCCAACAGATATTCAGATTACAAAGCTAAACCAGAATGTCCATATTGCGGAGGAAAGGCGTTAATACACCCGGAGCGTTGGAGATATGCCTTTGCAGGCGCACAGAAACATAAATTTGATGATCATCTTAATCATTTTACAGAGGATATATTATTCAAAAATCTTGATGACGCTGGTTTTGAATATATAGAATTTCAACCAAATATTTATAAGTTAATAGTTAAAGCAACTAAAAAAAGTCTAATATGAAAATACTAATTATACCAGATGTCCCTCATTGGGCCATAGGCAAATTATCCAAGTCAATCAAAAGGCATAATGCGGATATGGATATTGAAATTTTATATATTCACCCTCGGGATGCTGAAAGTCAGGAGTCAATTGACAAAGTAAAAGAAGCGAGCAAGGACGCTGATTTAATACATTTCCAATACTGGAATACAGCACAGAAGTTAATCAAAAAAATACCAGAGTTACAGAAAAAAAAGACTATTCTAACTCACCACAATCAAAAGAATTTATTGTCTGAACAATGGGATTTTCTTGGTATAGATTATCATGTTTGTCATACTCAATATTCAAAAAGGAAATTGATGGAAGCAGGATACAAGAATGTTTGGGTTATACAGCATGGAATAAATTTAAAATATTTTGAGTACAATCAAAAAGCAACGCATGATCAAAAGTATTTTGGATATGTCGGCAGGATAGTACCTTGGAAAGGAATGAAAGAAATTGCTCAGGCAGCCCGAGAAATAGGCTATCCAATATCATTTATGGGTAAGGTTGAAAAAGCAAACTACTGGGAGGGGATTGATGTCATGGATCGGAGCAATATTTTACCAACATTTATGAATTGTAGTGATGGCGAGAGAATTGAGGGCTATTATGATATGACAGTTTATGTTGGAAACTCTGGCCCGGGCCGTGAGGAGGGAACACTAGGATTGTTAGAAGCTATGGCGTGCGGAGTACCAGTGGTTACAACTCCGTCTGGGGTAGCGGCTGATATTTGTGAGGATAATTACAATGCTTTAGTAGTTCCATTCGGGGATTATCAGGCTCTTAAAAGTGCTATGAGTAGATTGATGAGTGATGAAAAATTGCAGGAAAAATTGCGAGGTAATGCTTGGAATACAGTCAAGAATATGTGCGAGGAAAAAATGGCATTGGAATATAGGCGATTGTACAAAAAAGCATTTGGTGGTGATAAGCCACTTGTATCAGTTATAGTTCCATATACCGAGGAGCGCAAAGAGTATGTTGATAAAATTGAGGAAGCATACAAAAACCAGACATATAAAAATATTGAATTTATAAAAATTGAAGATACTGAGCCGGGATATAATTTAGCAAAGATAAGAAATGAAGCGGCTATCAATGCTAGTGGAGAAATACTTATTTTTAATGACAGCAGAATGTTGCCAGAACCAGATGCAGTTGAGAAATTTGTTGTTTATTTTAAGGACAAAAAAGAGCTTATCTGGTGCTTTGGAGATAAGGGAGCAGGTAAAAAAGCATTTGTTGAGAATTTTAGTGCTATAAGGCGCGAACACTTTATCAAGGGAGGAATGTGTTGTGAACAAATAAAACAGTATGGAGCTATGAGCCAAGAATTGAGGGAGCGGTTCCAGTTCAATGGTTTTAAATTAAAGTTTACAGCAGACGCGAAGTGTAAACCAATGTGCGGTACTCATAAAACTAGAGAACGCAGACAAGATATTATTAAATCTAAATTTTTAATGTACAAAATGGGTTTATGAAAAATAGTAAACGCAAAAAAAGACGCAGATTAAAAAGAAAAAAAATGAAATGGGAAGCTATGGAAAAGAAAGTATCTAGGAAAAGAAAAGAAAAACTGGCCTTTTTGGATTATAAAAAAAGACGCAAAGAGGAATTTTTAAAATCACTTGAAAAATTATGAAAAAACTAAAAGCATTTGGTCACCCTTGGCATTTGGCGCATCAATATGAAATTTTTAAAATGCCAGAGATAGAATGGGATTGGCTAATCCAACATAGACGGCAAACTGGGAATGTTCCACGCGGTGATCTAGTGGAGAAGTTTGGCATTAACTGGGTTGATCATTATGAGCCGGGAAAGTATGATTTTGCGTTGCTCCATTATGATCAACAGTGTTTTGCTCCTAAGCTATGGGAAAAAGGCAAGGGAAGTGTATATCGCGAACTAAATGAGGTAATACAGGATATACCGAAAATTGTTATTTGCCATGGTACGCCGTATTATCCCGAGATGTTTTCAGCAACCAATGAATTTGATGAGCCTTGTGATGGGCTAAGTGATGAGCTGATTGATCTGGCTAAGAAAGCGTCAAAGGGTAATTATGTGATAATGAACAGTAAAAAGGCAGCCGAACAGTGGGGTTTTGGTACGCCTATTTGGCATGGTATAAATCCAGATGAGTGGTATGACTTGCCAAAGGAAGCCAGAGTTGTAACCATGATTAGCCCGGGTGGTTTGGATAAATATTATGATAGGCAATTTTTATCTGCTATTAGGGATATTTTATGGGATGAGAGTATCCAGCATTGTCATATCACAGTAGATTGGCAATCAAAAGATTGGGAGGATTACAAAAACTTTTTAGGTCGCAGTCTGATATATATCAATCCAACTAAAGAAAGCCCGATGCCGAGAAGTAGGACAGAAGCCATGATGTCAGGGTGTTGTGTTTTGACTACACCTCATCAAGATGCTGATAAATTTATCAAGCATGGTGAAAATGGGTATTTAATACCTCGCAATCCGTATGAGGTTTGCGAATTGGTAAAAGATTTATTGAACCATTATGACAAAGCCATAGCAATAGGTCAGGCTGGTAAAAAGACTGCAATAGAAACTTTTAATTGGGATAGGTACCATGGTGAATGGTTGAAGTTTATAAATGCGAGTATAGAAGATTTTAAAAGTAAAAAATAATTTTATGAAAATAGGATTTTTGGGATTTGACCAGTTCCATGGAAAATTTAATATTGGATCATCAACTATTCGGTGCGATTGGCCTATTCGGTATTGGCCAGAAGCAGAGCGGTTTGTTATGGGGAATAAATATGATGTTGTCATATATCAAAAAGCGTATTGGATTGACCACATGAAAGCATTTAAGGGAATAAAGATTTTAGATTTATGCGATCCCGACTGGTTGCAGTTCAATATCCGAATTGTGGAAGCTATGCAGGAAGTTGACGCTATCACTTGTTCATCAATTAAATTAGCTGAATTTGTAACACAGATGACTGATAAGCCAGTATGGGTAATACCGGACAGGGTGGATTTAGCAGAACATAGAAAACAGAAACAGCATGAAAATAGAGCACAAACATTAGTTTGGTTTGGTTATTCTCATAATTTTGATAGCTTGAACCAGTGCATGATGCCTATATCCAAACTAGGATTAGATATGATAGTCATATCAGAAAAACCATATCACCCTCCGCCATCTTTTGTAAAGAAAGTTGACATTACAAATTATGCTTGGAGCGCTGAAACAGTCAATGATGATATTTTAAAAGGGGATATTGTACTCAATCCTAAGCTATCCAATTTAAGGTTCAAATATAAGTCGGATAATAAAACAGTAAAATCTTGGGCGTTAGGTATGCCAGTAGCAGTCAATGATCAGGAAATGAAATATTTTATTGATCCAGTTCATCGCCAAGAGGAAGCAAAACAGCGTCTGCAACAGGTTAAGGAACAATATAATGTTGAAAACAGCGTTGCAGAGTATAAAAATCTAATTGCAGAGATATGCCAAACAAATACGGAGCAGTAAAACAAACTTATAATGGATACAGTTATCATTCAAAAAAAGAAGCACAATATGCCTTTGAACTGGATTGCCGACTTAAAGCAAAAGAATTTAAGAAGTGGGACAGACAGCACAAAATTGAGTTGCGTGCCTATAATAAACACATTTGTAATTACTACATTGATTTTGTTATTACTCATCATGATGGCACTTTAGAATATATCGAAGTTAAGGGATTTGAAACAAATACTTGGAGAATGAAATGGAAATTAACCAAAGCTAAATTGGAAGCCGAGGAGCCACGAAATAAATTAACCTTAGTGCGATAAATTGAAATAAAAAATATTTAATTTCAAGTATATGCAGATAGTTGAAGTAAAAATCACGGAGTTAGTGGAAGCTGAATATAATCCCCGGAAAATGACGGAGCAACAGGCTGGGGAATTAAAAGACAGTATTCAGAGATTTGGCATTGTTGATCCTATTTTGGTAAATAAGAACCAAGAAAGGCATAATGTAGTTATAGGAGGACACCAGCGGCTCAGAATAGCCCGTCTGCTGGGTTTTGACACTGTTCCAGTGGTATATCTAGATTTATCGCTAGAAAAGGAGAGAGAGCTAAATTTAAGGCTAAATAAGAATGTTGGTAGCTGGGATTGGGATATGTTGGCTAATTTTGAGCCAGAGGATTTGTTGGCAGTAGGTTTTCAGCCAAAAGATTTGGAGTTTCAATTTGGTGAGAAAGAAACACCAGAATTGCCAGAAATACAGGACATGGAGGGCGGAATGCAATCAATCACAGTCTATTATGAAAAAGATGTTATGGAGGAAATTTTATCAAAAATAAACTCTTATGAGGGTGCAAATATATCCGAGAAAGTAAAAAATTTAATTACAGCAACCGACTATGGAGATAAAGAAGTATAGAATAAAAATCATAGCGAGAGTTGGCGGTGCGAACCCGACCTTGGCGCTCTAATATGACTAAAAAAATAAGACAAAAAGCGACAACACAGCTAATGCCTTTGCATTATTTTAGAGCTATGGAGTTGAGATTTGATGGATATAAATACCGAGAAATAGCAAAAAGAGTAGGATTAACGCCGGGTCATGTGCGGACTTTATTTTGTACGGGTGGACTTTTGCATGAAGCATATCAAGATTATGCAGCAAAAGAAATGGCTTATAGACGCAAGCATTCAAAAGAAACCTTTGCGGCTCATATTGATGATGTGGCCCGGCGTTTTGTTCAAATAGTCAATACTGGTGCAGAAATGCCAGCAATAGTTGCAGGAAAGGAAATACTAGAAAGGGTTGAGGGCAAAGTGAAAGATCAAGTTGAGCATGGCGGTACAGTCGGGGTCGCCGTGGTTGATGTTTTAAAAGCTATTGAAAAAGTAGAAGATGAACAACAAAGAAATAGAGAAAATATACCGGAGCAGGATTAACTTTTATGATTTTGTAAAGGATATTTTTAGTCAGTCTGAAAGTCTATTTCCTGATGGTTTTGTTGACGGAGATTATGTAAAAGAGATATGCGAATTTTTACAGGGTAATAAAAAGACTGCTAGGGTTGCAGCCCGTGATCATTTCAAATCAACTGCTTTCTATGCTCATTTTATGTGGAAAGTTTGGCGCAATACTAGAAAAAATCTTGAAGTTCATTATTTTTCTTATCAGTACACAATGGCAGGCTATCATATTGCCAAGATAAAAAATGCTATAAAATCCAATCCATATTTTGAGGGTATAATTGACAAAAAGAAAACAGCCGAGAGTGTTATCAAATTTACTTGGGATAATGTTCATTTTATAAACTTAGTACCGCATGGACTGTTGGAGTTTAAGCGTGGTATTCATGCTCCATTGATTTATGTTGATGATCCATTTCAAGATCCGAGCAATAAAATGATACTTACTGTTATAGACAAAATTAACAATATATTTAAGGCTCAAATACTGGACATGGTGCAAGATGAAATCCATGTTTGCGGTACACCACAAACTAATCAGGATTTTTTCTTTGATAAAAATGTGATGGCTAGGTTCGGGGTCATGATCAGGCCAGCAGAAGTTGACGCTAAAAATAAAATAGCTCTATGGCCAGAGTGGATGAATTGGGAAGAATTACAGGCTAAAAAAGTGGAAAAAGGGGCTAAATTATACAATCAGGAGTATTTATGCGCTCCAACTTATGCAGAGGAAGCATTTATCAATAAGGAGCAATTATATGCATTGGTAAATCCAGAACTAGAAAATTACAGCTATGTTAAAAATTTGGATTTGGATTGTGAGGTTGTAGCTGGGTTTGATATAGGTAAAAAATCTCACCCGAGCCACTTGGCTGTATTCAAAGAAAATGAGGACAGAAAAAAAATACAGATACACCAGTTTTTTATGGACGGCTGGGATTATATCAGGCAATTAGAATATTTAAGAATTGCTATTGAGAATTTTAAAATTGACAAATTATATTATGATGATACTCGGGGAGAATTTGAGAGTTTTAAGGAACAGGGTATATTGCCAGTGCAAATGGAGGGTGTAGTGTTTAATACTAAGACTAAACATTCAATGTCAGTACAACTGGATAAGGCTATAACAAATAAGGAAATAGAGTTTTTGAATGATCCGCGAATGCTAAGTCAAATGCTGATGGTAACTAATGATTTGCAGGCTGTTGAAACGCCAGAGGGCCATGCTGATAGTTTTTGGAGTATAGCTTTGGTATTCAAACATGAAGAACAGCCACAGCCAGCTATAACAATTATTTAATATGCAAGGCATAGTTATACATTGTCCAAATCATGATTGTAGAAAATTATTATTGAAAGAAGCAAATTTACCTCCAACAACAAGTATGAAATTAAAATGTTATCACTGTGGACATCTCATTCATGTACAGGCAGACTACAAAGGAATTAAACTAAAAGACTGCTCTAGGAATGAAAAGCCCGGAATATCTTTTGTGTAACTTGACAAGGTTGTAAAAAACTGTTATAGTGAAAATGGAACCAAGAGTGTCCACAAAATTATTTTGGACTATGTGCGCCGCAAAGGCGTTTTTTTTATGCAAAAATATGAATATAGATTTTTATAACAGTATATACAATAGGGCAGCACAGATTATTGAAGAAAGTAAACCAGAACCAAAAGCAAAGGCAGTTGATTTGAGTTCGCTCATTGAAAGACCGTCATTTTTAAATGAAGCATTTCCTTTGATGAAATCAACGGATTATTTAAAGGCTGCATTGGGCTGGGTTTACGCTTGTGCAAGTGCTATCGCTGATGAGGTAGCAACAATTGAAATTAAACTATTCAAACAAGTTAAAGATGGAGTGGAAGAAGTCAAGGAACATGAAATCCTTGATTTATTATTTAAGGCGAATAATTTTACTACTAAATTTGATTTGTTTTGGAGTACACAGCAGTATCTTGAATTGACAGGTGAAGCTCCATGGTATTTAGCTAAGAGTGGTAATACAATTACAGATATTTTACTAATTAGACCAGATTTATTGAGTATTTTACCCGGAACAGGGAATAATTATATAGACGGATATAAATACAAAATCAATGGCGGTAATACTGTAAACTTAGCGCCAGAGGAGGTTTTATTCTTGAAATATCCAGATACTACTCATGCATTTAGAGGAAAAGGAACTTTGCAGGCAGCCGCTAAAACGGTGGATATAGATAATTTTAGTGAAGATTTTAATCGCAATTTTTTCTTTAATTCTGCTTTGCCGGGATCAGTATTAAAAACAGAACAGAAGCTAAGGCCAGAGGTTGCCAAGCAATTAAAAGCAGATTTGAATAAATTATATAAGGGCGTAGATAAGGCTCATAAGGCCATGGTACTTGAGCAGGGATTAGATTGGAAACCAATGCAGTTGAGCCAGCGTGATATGGATTTCTTAGAACAGCAAAGATTTAGCAGGGATAAAATACTTGGTATATTCCGAGTACCAAAATCCGTATTGGGTATTACTGATGATGTAAATAGAGCTAATGCAGAAGCAACAGACTACATATTTGCAAAGCGTACTATTAGACCAAAAATGATCAGATTGATTGAACAGTTAAATGAATTTTTATTGCCACAGTTTGCTGGTACTGAAAAAATGTTTTTGACTTTTGATGATCCGGTGCCAGAAAATACCGACTTGAAATTGAAAGGCTATGAGAGTGCTTTGAGAAATGGATACATGACAATCAATGAAGTTAGAGAAAATGAGGGCATGGAAGATATTGGAAAAGATGGAGATGTAGTTTATTTACCGCTTAATCTTGTACCGCTTGGCGAGAGTGGACAGCCTATACCAGAAAAAATAATTGCTCCGACAAAATATTTGAATGCTAGGAATAGAAAAGAAAAAGCTAAAAAAGAAACTGATAAAAAGACTGCTGATACTATTGCAAAGAACTTACAACCAATCATAAAAAATATGATGAATAAAAAAAAAAGACCGAAAGAATAACAGATGAGCCAGTTTATCAGAATTTTAGCCAAGCTCAAATTAAAAGAGCAACCAACTTTGAAAGGATATTTGCTAAGAAAATGAGGGGCATATTCAGAAAACAGAAGCAGGAAGTGTTGGGGAAAATGCCTAAGAAAGCATTACCAGCAGATGTAAAAAAATGGCTATTAGATAAGAAAAAACAGCTAAAACTAGCCAAAAAAGAGCTTGTGCCAATAGAGGGTGAAGTCATAGAAGATGCCAGCAAAGATGCGTTTAAATTAGTTGGAATGGATGATCAAATTGATGTTAGCAATCCAGCCGCACAAAAATTTTTAAAAGAAAATACAGTCAAATTTTCAGATGCAGTAACCGAGGAAACAAACAAGTTATTGGGGACGCAACTCGCTGAGGGAGTAGAACTAGGCGAAAGCGTACCACAGTTGCGTTCCCGGGTGGAGGGAGTATTTGATGGAATGACTAGAATGAGAGCAAATAGGATAGCTAGATCAGAAGTTATAAGAGCGACTAATTGGGCGACTGAACAAGCCTATATAGAAAGCAAGGTTGTGGAAGCAAAGATTTGGTTGACAGCCATGGATGAGAGGGTTTGCGAATGGTGTGGTCCAATGGACGGCGAGGAGGTCGGACTAGGTAGAACATTTTTACAACAAGGGTCAGATTTTATAGGCGAGGACGGAGGAGTTTTGCCAATAGAGTATGAACCAATAAATAGACCGCCTTTGCATCCAAATTGCAGGTGTACAATAATTCCAAGAGTAAAATCTTAACTAAAAAATATATGTCTAGGAAAATATTAAATAAAAGGTTAGATGCTAGTGCAGCCGACCAAACCCATACTTTGGGATCAATGATTAGCGGAATATCAATCTATAATAATGGAGATGATGATATATTGGTTGATTTTGATCATATTATAGACGGAGATAGTAGATTAGTTCCGTCAGGAGGTTCGCTAAATATAGGTGCAGATTTTATTGATTTACATTATCAGTTAGCTAGTGGCGGTACAGCCGCAACTATTTATGTAACATTTATTCAAAACCCTTAATTAGAAATATATGTTAAATAGCCCGATTTTTCAAGCAGACAGTACTCCTCATGTTTTTAACCATGATGTCACATTCACGGGTAATGTTACAATTGAGGGTAATCTAAATTTTGGTGATGCTGGAACAGATATTTTAACAGTAGCTGGATATATACAAGGATCAGCTAGTGGCAATACCTCGGTTAATATTGGTAGTGGAACTCCGGGAAAGATAACAGCTTCAACCAATGATTTGTATGTAACTGGTGAGTTGGAAACAGACAGTAATGTCTTTTTTGATGGTCCAGCAGTTGTTCAAGCTTCAAATGCCTATTTTGGTAATAATCCGAATATATTTACCATAATAACAAGACAGACATCGCAAACTGTTGATTGTGGTATGTTTTTAGTGGGTTCATCTGGTCATTATGTAATATTGGCTGAATATGCTGATAGAACTTATAATTTTGGACATGCTAATACTACTGATCCGACAATCTTTATTCACTCAGCTAATCAATCTCAGACTGAATATTTAAGTTTATCTCATAACCAGACAGATGGTTTGATAGAAGTAGGTACTGGTTCACTTTATTTAAAAGGTGGATTGAAATATGAGACTACTGCTGTAAATGCAGCTACTTACTCAACAGCGTCAACAGATAATATNATNATGGTTGATTATTCTGNAACTGGAACTTGNACTATTACCTTGAGAACAGCCGATTTGCTAGATGGAAAGATTTACCACATTGTTGATACTGGTCGGAATGCTGGAACAAATACAATTACTATTGATACACAGGGAGCTGAACTTATAAACGGCGGTGCTTCAATAACTATTACAGTAGATGGGAATGGTTGGACTGTGTTTAGTAATGGTACTAATTGGTTTGCCTTTTAAACATAATTGAAAAAATATGACTTATATAACAAACATCTCGGGATATACACTTACAGATGGATATGTCTTGCCAGCAGGTTTTGTGCTGAATGACAATAGCACAAATCCAGCTTTTAAGTTTAATGAAAATGGTGAGCTTGATTTTTATCAAAACTCTTTATTGAGGTCAGACAGCCCGTCAGATGGGGTAAAAAATGTTTTAGGCTTAGTTTCTGTTGATAGTGCCGTTAATTATTTAGAAATAAATAGCTCTATAACTGGTGATAATCCGAATATTAAATCTATAGGTGATGACACTAATATTTCTATTAACTTGATAGCCAAAGGAAGTGGAGGAATACAAACTCCGAATTATATTGGACAGCTGGAGAGCACAAGTGGTGGTACTAGTGTTAAAAAGTTGTCTTATACACAAACCACAGATGCGACAGTAACGGATTTATATAGTTTAGTTATGTCAGAAGGAAGTGTAGTAAGCATAGAGATTGATGTTGTAGCTAATGAAAATGCAACTGGTGCAGATAGAGCTCATTATAAATTGACTGGATTATTTTATCGCAATTCTGGTGGAAATGTTACTCAGCAAGGTTCAACAACATCAATTAGTACAATAGAAAGTGATGCAACTTGGGATTGTGATTTGGTAGCTGATATAGGAGCTCAAGCAGTAGATGTTCAAGTAACTGGTAAAGCAGCAACTACTATCAATTGGTTAGTAACGGTTAAATATACTTACTTATAATAAAAAAATATGTCTAAAACAGGATTTGAAAATAGTACCATTTTAGTAGATGGTGAAGTGTCAGGTTTTGAGCCAGTTCATGGACTGGTTTATAGAACCGCAACTACTACTGGAATATCAACCACTTTTATTGACATGGATTTTACTGGTGGACAGGTTGAGTTGAAAAATATTACTCATGACACTGGATCTAATCCAGAGCGAGTTGCTGTTGATAAAGCAGGGGTGTATGAAGTTTCATATATCATAAATGGTATTGCTGATACTGATCCTCATACTCATTTTGCTCATGTTATTGTCAATGGTTCAACAGAAGTAATAGGCAGTGAAGTTGCGCAGGCTGCTAGTGGTGCTTGGGCGTTCCAGTTGTCAGCAACTTTTATTGTCAGGTTAAGTGCAAATGACTATTTGACATTACAAATGAAAGTTGATGCTCTAACATCGCAATATAATGCTGGTGCTCAGTTTTCAACAGCAGTTTGTGGGTCAATGTATATTAAGAAAATAGCAGACTAATATGTACACCATAAAGGGTCCAATAAAATTTAAGAAAAAGGAAGAACCGCCAAAAAAGCTGAAAGACTGGATCAAGGATAATGGATGCGTTTCTATGCTTGACGCTAAAGATTATAGTTATTCTAATCACAAATTAGACAAATGGTTGAGATTGAAAAACAAAAAGACTGGTAAAAAATATAAATGGGATAGAAACACTAATAAAACTGAAGAAGTTAAAAATAAACAAGTTGAAAAACTATAATTTTAAATATATGAATAAAAAAATACTAGCAAAAGCATTTGTTGAAAAAAAAGACGGGAAGATGGTCGCTATTGCAACAGATGAAACAATTGATAGACATGGCGAAAGCTTGTCAATAGACGCATGGGATTTAAAGAATTTTAAGAAAAATCCTGTTTTGCAATTTGCTCATAATTATAATTTACCGCCAGTTGGACTTGCTAAGAAATTAAAGAGAGATGGCGACAAGCTAATGTTTGAGCCAGTATTTCATGAGCATACACAGTTAGCCCGGGAAGTTAAGGCTATGTATGAAGCTGATCCAGCTATTATGAAAGCGTTTAGCGTTGGATTTATACCGCATTATAAAGGCGAGGGTGAAGATGCAAAGGTGAGTTATGAATTGCTAGAAATATCCGCAGTTCCTATCCCGGCTAATCCCTCCGCAGTAGTTACAGAGAAAGCCCTTGAGAAAGATGAGGAGTCAGAAAAAAAGGTAAATGAATGGATTACAAAAGAAGTTGATCAGATATTTAAGGTTGAGGAGAAAGCTGGGCGTGTTATTTCAAAGAAAAATAGAACAATTATACAAAATGCAGTTGATGCGTTAGTATCGGTTTTAGAAGTTGATATTCCAAAAGAAGATGATGAGAAAGGCGTTGATTTGATTGAGGGTACAGAATTGGAACTGGAAATTAAAACAGAATTACCAAAGGTTAAAAAACCAGAGGAAACAAAAGGTCGGGTCCAAGAGAATCTAGTTGATGCTCTTGCGGCGCTTGAGGGCAAATTAGGCTTTATCAAGCGCGAAGTTTTAAGACAGCGTAAAAAATAATTATATGAAATATATAGTTATAAACGGAAAGAAACACTATATCAAGAGTGAGGAAGCAGGAACTCCAGCAGTTGAGGAAAAACCAGAAGCTCCAGCCGCTCCCGAAGCTCCAGCTACACCAGAAGCTCCCGAAGCTCCAGCCGCTCCCGAAGCTCCCGAAGCTCCCGAAGCTCCAGCAGCCGCTGAGCCAACTCCTGATGTAGAAAGTGAAGCCAAAAAACTTGCTAAGTCAATTGCTAAAGATGTAATTGCAGAAATCAACGCATCAAAATCAAAAGTTGAGTCTGATACTAAGATCGCTAAAATGCTGCAAGGCAAAGATCTTACAGATAAAAACAATTTGACTGCTGATGAAAAGATTGTTGCTTTTTACCATGCTTTAGTCACTAATGACAAGACAGTTTGTAAGGCTCTCTCCGAAGGTACCGCCGCTGATGGTGGGTTCCTATTTCCTGATGAGTTCCGCGCTGAATTGATTAAAAGTTTGGTTGGGCCTTTCTCTATGAGAGGACTGGTTACAGTTATTCCAATGCGTAGGGATGTTATGAAAATCCCAACATTGGTTAGTAGACCAAAAGTTACATGGACTGCTGAAAATGAAACTAAATCAACCACAACCGCTCACTTCAATGAAAGAACTCTAACAGCTAAAAAGCTGGCTGCAATTCTTTATTCTTCTGATGAATTGATAGAAGATAGCACAGAGCTTGATGTAGTCAAGATTGTTATCGGTCTGTTCGCAGACGCTATCAAAGATGAAGAAGATAAAGTTATTTTGCAGGGTAATGGAACCACTCAACCAACAGGTATAAACACCGCAGTCACAGCCGGAACATACGCATCTACCAGTATCGCAGGCTCAAATTTGAGCTTTGATAACTTGATAGATCTTGTATATTCCCTCCCACAGGCTTATCGCAGGGGCGCAAAATGGGTAGTCGCAACGGCTAACATTCGCGAATTGCGAAAGCTCAAGGATAGCAACGGTCGCTATCTCTGGGAAGAAAGCAGAGTAACTGGGGAACCAGCTAGAATGCTTGGCTATGAAGTAGTTGAGAATGATTATGTTGGCGAAGCTAACATTTTGTTCGCAGACTTCAAGCGTGCTTATGTCTTGGGTGATCGCAAGAAAATGACTGTTAAAATCTCACAAGAGACAGAAACAGCATTTACTAAAGATCAAACCGCAATCCGCGTAGTTGCGCGTATTGCTGGTAACGCTTGGGATCCAGAAGCATTGCGTGCCATGACAAACATTCCTTAGACTGTTCGTTGTTTCCTTTGGCTCTTTACGGAGCCAAGGATAAGTAACAAATATGAGTATTACATTAAGTTGGCGTGAACAATTAGCAGAATATAAACTAAAAATGTTCCCGGGATCAAAGGACAAGATGGTTAGATTTAGAGACAAAAAAGTTAAAGCTAAAAAATATGTCAAATTACACAAACCAAGAAAAGGTACAAGACTACATGGGAGAAAATATACCAAGTAGTATTGCAGACGCCATTTTGACAAGCTGGTTTTTATCAGTTGATAATTGGATTGAAAATTATACCAACCGAAAGTTTAAAGATATTGCGTCAGATACTAAATATTATGATACTCATGGAGGTAAGGAAATTTATATTGATGATTTTGAGGGTGATCCGACAGAAGTTACAACGCTGGATAATGATGGAGATGATGATCAGACTTTGACAGTAGATGATGATTATAGGACTTATCCATGGAATGAAACAGTAAAAAATAGGTTAGTTTTGATAGAGGGCAACAATCGGATTGGATATTGGCCAAAGGGTGAGTACAGATTGAAAGTAACAGCCAACTTTGCTATGACTACTGCTCCGGCAGATATTGTATTAGTAGCAACAAAACTGATGGCGGCTATTTTACAAAAGAATATGAAAGGTGGCCCGACAGTAGCTGAAAAGGTTGGAGATGTAGCATTTACTTATGGAAAAATTGATGAAGTTGCCGAAGCTATGGGCGTATATAACACTTTAAATCAATATAGAGTACCCGTTTTATGAGGTTTTTACATTTTTCAAGTAAAACAGTGATAGTATCGCGCATGACGGCTGGTGGTAATAATACAATGATATTAGCCACTGTAACCTCTATAAGAGGGCATATACAGCCACTAGACGCTGAAAGAACGCGATTGATTGATGGAGTGTATGGTAAATCATACAGGATTTGGGTTGATACTGGGGTTAGCTTAGAAGATGGGGACAGATTGAAAGATGATGACGGTAATTTTTACAAAATCAGAAAGGGTGGAATTACAGCCCGGGCCGAGGGCAGTATAGATTATCAAGAAGTTTTAATTGAGAAAGTTAGTTAATATGCGAATTAAAATTGGCTCCAAACCAGCATTTGAAAAGGTAGCCAAAAAATTTGAAAGAGTACCACGCCAAATAACAAAAGATGCTGGATCAGCAATTAAAGAAGCTGCATTGATTATTGAGGGCTGGGGTAAATTTTATACGCCAGTTGACACTGGCAGATTAAGGGCAAGTATTTATACAACACTGAGAAGCATGAGCGCGATTGTTCAACCAAAAACTAACTATGCATTATTTGTTCATGAGGGTACAAGTAGAATGAAAGCAAGACCATTTATGAAGCAGGCAGTTGTGAAATTTGAGAGAGGACAGGTTTTGTCTGGTGCTATGATAAAATCGTTAAGAAAAAGCATAAGAAAATCACTAAATAAATAATATGTGGCGACAACTAAGAAATCAGTTAGTTTCAATATTAGACGCGAATGCATTGATTGCTGATGTCTATGACTATGAAGCAGAGGAATTTAAGGGCGATCCAGTAGCATTGGTTACACCCTCCGGGAATGAAAGCGAGTTTGAAACTACAACAGACAATAGGAGAATATATGCTTTTACAGTCAGATTATTGATTGACCGTACTAGCAGAAACAGTGAGGATTGCGAGAGTGCTTTGAGGGATTTAACAGATACAGTTTTAGATGATTTTGACAAAAATTATACATTAACAGGGATCACAAATCCGACTGGCAAAACACTTTTATTTGTAGAAGCGTTGCCGTCAGACTGGGGATATATTGAGGGCCAAGTAGTTTATAGGTTCGCAGATATCGCCGTTCGGTGCCATGTTTCCGTTGATACAACACTGATTTCTTGATTAGGTAATTAAAGTAGTGTATTATACTGATATATAATTTTTAATCAAAATATATGTCAGTAGGAAGAAAAAAAGGTTATAAACATACTAAGGAAACAATAGAAAAAATAAGAAAACAAAAATTGGGAACTAAAGTAAGTGCAGAAACAAAACAAAAAATGTCATTATCTGGTGGTCATAGGAAAGGGAAAAAACATACTAAGGAAACTAAAAATAAAATATCTAAAAAAAGAAAAGGTAAATGTAAATTTGATAAAAATCCTAATTGGAAAGGTCAAAATGCTAGTTATAGTGCTATACATCATTGGGTTAAAAGAGTAAAAGGAAAACCAAAAAAATGTATGATGTGTGGTAGTATTGAAAATTTACAATGGGCTAATAAAAATCATAAATATAAAAGAAATTTATCAGATTGGGTTAGTTTATGTGCATTATGCCATAATAAATTTGATAAAAATAATAAAATTCTAATAAGTTAATAAAAAAAATATGACTAAAGCAATCGGGCGATTAGCCAATCTAGGAATAGGCAGAGAAGCATCAAGAGGGGTTGGTGTAGCTGCTGAATTTTGGGTACCAAAAATCACTTTATCTTATGATGATAAAGTAACAAAAGTAACTTCGGCTCTTTCTTATGGATCAATCAATGTATTTGGTAATCAATCATTGGTAGCTCAAAAATGGGCTGAGGGTACCATAGAGGGCGAAGTACTAGACCGATCATTCGGATTATTGATGTATGCCTTATTTGGAACTGTTAGTTCAGCGTCAGTATCTGGCGCATATACTCATACTTATACTTTAGCTGAAACAAATCAGCATCAAAGTTTGAGCATGTATATTGATGAGCCAAATGGTGATTTGCTATTTGAACTAGCTATGATTGAAAGCATGGAACTAACATTTGATCCGAATGATGTTGTTAAATTTACAGTTGATTTTAAATCCAAATCCGCCGCTGGCAGTTCAGCATCTGCAACTTATGTCGCGCAAAATAAGTTTTTAGGCAAACACTTAGCTTTGAAAATAGCGGCAACTACTGGTGATCTAGCAGCCGCAACAGCAATATCTCCAAAATCTTTGAAACTAACAATCAACAAGAATTTAATGCTTGATCAGGTTTTAGGAACAGTACAGCCAGAGGATATACTCAATCAAGGGTTTAGCATTACAGGTGAGTTAGAGCTAGTATATGACAACAGAACTTATGCCAACTATATGCTTGATGGAACTTACCGAGCTATGCGAATTGATCTGGTAAATACTGATGTAACTATTGGCTCAACTAATCCGTCATTCAGACTAGACTTGTCTAGGGTAGAGTTTAGTAGTTGGGAACCAACTCGCAATAATGATGAGGTGATGGTAGAAAAAATAAACTTCTCTGCTCTATGGGATATTACAAATGAAAATGTTATAAATAGTTGTTATGTAATAAATGAAACTGCATCATACTAATATGCCAGTATTAAAAGATTTTAGACAATCAAAAGAATTAACATTGCCAAATTATCCTGATAGCAAGGTTGTTATATTATCTGGTGTATTATTTGGTGATGCAGTTGGAATGGATTATAAGAATGATGTTGAATATGTTATAAAAATATTGCCAAAATTGATTAAAGAATGGAATTTTGTAGATGAGCAAGGGAATAAAATGCCGATTGATGGTGAACACTTACAATTATTAAATACAGATGATGTTGAATACTTAGTTACAGAAATACAAAAGTTTGTTGAGGAAGTAAAAAAAAAGTAGAAAATTTGGCTATGTTATGCGTTGAAATGGGCTGGACTGAAAGACAATTGATGTATGATAATACTTTTGATTTTGTTTCAAAAATTGCAGACTCAATAAACAAAAAATATGGCGACTGAAAAAGTACAAGTTGTAATATCCGCAACCAACAAAACAGGTAAAACCTTTAATGAAGTTGGCAAAGGGTTTGGAGGACTAAAGAAACTTGCCGGTGGATTGGCAAAGGCTATTGGCGTTGGATTGGTTGGTGCATTTGGTGGATTGGCTTTTGCTATGAAAAATAGTATTGATAAATTTAATGAACAGATAGCAGCGGAAGCACAACTTAATTCTGTTTTGAAAAGTACAAAAAATGCTGCTGGATTGACCGCAAAGGAAGTTAAGAAGATGGCCAGAGAATTGCAGAAAGTAACTACATTCGGAGATGAAGCAGTTTTGACTGCTCAAAATTTACTACTTACATTTACCAATATTGGTAAGGAAACATTCCCGGAAGCAACACAGATAGTTTTGGATATGAGTGTGGCTTTGGGTCAAGATTTAAAATCATCAGCCGTTCAGGTTGGTAAAGCGCTCCAAGATCCTATTCTTGGAGTTACTGCTTTACGGAGGGTTGGTGTAAATTTTACAGAACAGCAACAGGAAATGATTAAAACTATGGTTGCGACTGGTAAGACTATGGAAGCACAGAAATTTATATTAAAAGAACTTGATACCGAGTTTGGTGGATCAGCAAAAGAACAGGCAGAGACATTCGCTGGTAGAATAAAACAATTAAAAAATGCTTTTGGTGATTTACAAGAAACAATTGGTGGAGCATTATCAAAAGCATTAGGTCCATTTATAGAAAGATTAAGCGAATTTGTAAATAGTGATAGAACAAAAGAATTTGTTGATAGAATTAGTATAACAATAGAAAATTTTGGAAAGAAAATGGAAGAAGAAGGTGGGTTGATCAGAGGATCAATAAATATAATAAGAGATAAATTTACACAATTATTTAATTTAATAGAGGAAAAAACTGGCTTAATAACTATATTAAGACAAGTGTGGAATGATGTTGCCGTGATGTTTCAAGAAGAATTGTTGCCAGAATTAAAAAAATTGTGGAAAGAATTACAGCCACTAATGCCTTTCTTAAAAGAATTTGCAAAAGTTATTGGTATTATATTATTTGGAGTATTGATTGGTTTTATACAATTATTAAGAGTTGGTCTGATAGTTACTATAAATGTCTTAACTAGGGCTATTAGGATTGCGACATCAGTTGTTAAAGGTTTTAAAGCTGGTTGGGATTTCTTGACTGATACTTTGGCAAAAATTATCAATCAAATTGATAGTTTAATATCAAAAATAAAGGAATTAAATGTATTCAAAGCTGCAAGAAATTTTGTTAGTGGTGTATTGGGTTTTGGAGGTGGCAGAGCAGAGGGTGGTTTTGTACAGTCTAATAAATCTTTTTTGGTTGGTGAGCGTGGGCCAGAATTATTTATACCAAATGTTGCTGGTAATATAGTGCCAAATAATAAATTAGCAGGAGCTGGTGGAATTACTTTGAATATTAGTGGTAATACATTTTTAGATGATACAGCGGCTGAACATTTTGGCGATCAAATAGTTAGGGTTTTAAAACAAAATATAAGAATATAATATGGCTGTAACAGTATCAATAAAATCGGTTGACAGGAGCAGGCGAATAGATTGGAGAAGTTTGAAAATCCAAAATGTTTTGACAAGCAGAGTTGATAGATGCTCATTCATAATAAGAAAATATGGAACTACTACTTATACTCCCGATCTGGGAAATGAGGTTATTGTTCAGAATGGTGGTACAACTATTTTTGGAGGGGTGATCACTGAAATAAATGAGGTGCCAGCAGCATTGGATATAATCGGATATAAAATTGAATGCATTGATTATACTCGGTTATTAGACGGACAGTATGTATCCGAGGTGTTTGAGAACCAACCACTTAATACAATTATTGATAGTTTAGTGAGTAGGTGGGCCAGTGGATTTACAACCACTAATGTAACCGTAACTGATACAGTTGACTATATCAATTTTAATTACCAGCCTATATCCAAATGTTTGAAACGCTTGGCAGATATGTTCAACTATGATTGGTATGTGGATTATAGCAAGGACATTCATTTTTTTGACAAAGAGGAAAATGCAGCTCCGTTTGATCTAAATGATGATGACGGGAGCTATATATTTAATAGTTTAAAAATACGCCGGGATAACTCACAAATTAAAAATGTAATAATAGTTGAGGGCGGAGAATATTTAGCAAATACTTTGACATCAGATATTAACTGTAACGGAGTGGATTATATATATAATTTAGGCTATAAATTTGAGGATTTTCAAGCGACATTATCAGGACAAGCATTGTCGGTTGGAATTGACTTTAGTGGAGAGCCAGATGATTATGACGCTCTGTTTAACAGAGATGAAAAAGTATTGAAATTTAAAGAAGCAGATAAGCCGTCAAATGCCGCCCTCTTGCAGGTAATTGGTAGACCATATTTGCCGGTAATGGTAAAGAAAAAAGATAATGTATCAGTTCAGTCAATGGTTAGTGCTGAGGGTGGAGATGGAGAATACCATTACTATATAAATGATCCGTCTATAAACTCAAAAGATGGAGCAATTGAAAGGGCTAATGCGGAACTACTTGGATATTCAGGAACTATCAGCGAGGGAGAATTTGACACAGAAGTTGACGGACTTAGATCAGGCCAACAGTTGATAATAGATAGTACAGCTCGGGATATAGATCAGGAAAAATTTATAATCAATAAAGTAACTATACGGATGCAAACAGAGGACACTTTATTTTATAGAGTGTCGCTAGTTACAACACGGACTATGGGAATGATTGAAATGTTGCAAGATTTGATGGCATCTAAAAATAATAGAGTAGATAGTAATTTAAAAAAAGTATTAAATTTAATTGAGGGAGCTGATGAAACTATAACCTTGTCAGAAGCTATAACCTCGGCATTGATCCACAATGCACAGACAGAAGCAGTGACAGTTTCAGAAAGTTTAACAGCTCAGAGTATAGATTATGATGTGGATTTTGTAGCTGGGCCGTATGTTTGGAATGGTGAGGGTAGCGGAGATAATAAAAGATTATTTATAACTAATGGCTCAAGATTGGGCTAAAACTAGCTAAAAATATGAAAAAAGAAGAAACAATTTGTTTAAAGGGTCATTATAAATTTACTATTAGAGATGCGATTACTAATGAGATTTTGCGTGTATATAATTACTCTAATATTATTCCGACAGTTGGGCGTGCTATGCTTGCAAATAATTTAACAGACGCAACGCCGACAGATGATCCGCGAATAAATTATGTTGCCCTTGGTACTGGTACCAATGCTCCGGCAAATGCAGATACGGCTTTGCAGACTGAAACATATCGCAACACAGTTGCATCTCAGACTAACAGCAACAATATTGCATATTGTACTGGATTTTTTAGTGCAACTGAAACTAGCGGAACATTCAGAGAATGTGGACTATTTGCAAATGGTACTGGTGCTGCTGATAGTGGGGTTTTATTTTCAAGGGTCGCAATCAATGTAACCAAAGGGGTTACGGAAACATTAACAATAGATTGGACTATAACCATATCATAATATGTCATTAAAAACTTGGGCTGCTGGTGAGGAGGTAGCGGCAGCAGATTTAAACTCAAATTTTCTAGAGGTGGATACACCATTTTTTGGTGATGCATCAGATGGAACTGTAACAATCAATAGTAACACAACCCTCACAAGGGATATGTATTATGATGATTTGACCATAGATAATACATTCACTTTGACCACTGCTGGTTTTAAAGTTTTTGTAAAAGGAACATTAACTAATAATGGAACCATAGACAATAGCGGTTCGGCTGGGGCTAATGCATCTGGAATAACTGCTGGTGCTGGTGGTGCAGCCACTCCCGAGGGTACTTTGCTTGGATCGGAAGCAGGTGGTGCTGGTGGTAATGGATCTGCTGCTGGTGGTGGGTCAGCAGGGTCGGCAGGAACAGCATATGAGCCAGTTATAGGTCCGGCTGGGGCGGCTGGGGGCGGTGGCGGTTCATCGGATAATGGTGGCTCGCCCGGTGGTGGCGGCGGTGCGGCAGGTGCTAAAACAGCGGCGGTCACTTCTTTGTTAGATATTTGGAGTGCTGGATTATTGCAGCAAGTTGTGTCTGGAATTATAAAACCAATACAAGCCAATACTGGGTCCGGTGGTGGCGGCGGTGGAGCATCTTCAACTGGTGCAATTAGCGGTGGTGGCGGCGGTGGTGCTGGATCAGGTGGAGGGTATATCTGGATTGCGGCTCATACAATAATCAACAATGGAACCATATCTGCAAACGGTGGAAACGGTGGAAATGGTGCAAATGCCGTTGCTGGTGCTGGGGACAATGCTGGTGGTGGCGGCGGTGGTGCTGGTGGCTCTGGTGGAGTAGTAATTTTGATATATGACACAATAACCTTAGGAACAGTAACAACTACTGCTGGAACAGGCGGTACTGGTGGTACAGAGATTGACGGTGTACAACAAGCAAATCCCGGTGTTGCTGGTACAGCAGGTAATGCAGGTTCAACAATTCAAGTAAATATTTAATATGCCAAAAATAAAAAAACCAAAAACTAAAAAAGATTTTAGAGAGAGATTATTGAAAATCATTGATGATAACAAAGATGATTTTGAGGATGATGGATTAAGAAATCTAGTAATGCACTTGCGTGCTCAAATTGAGATAAGTCTTAGAGAATAAATTATGGAAGATTATACTAACCGGGAACTTGGGATAATGTTAAAAGAAATCAAAAATCACTTGATTAGTTTTAGCGACACAAACAAAGAGGAACATAAAGATTTGACTAGCCATATAAAAAATACTAATGGGCGAGTAAAAAGCTTGGAAATGTGGAGATCATTTATACTTGGTGGATTAGGAGTAATTGGGTTGGTATTACCATTTGTACTTTATAAAATATTTAATCATTAGTATGGACAATGAATTTTACAAAGGCGCTCAACTAGATGATCGGGCAAAAGAGGAAAAAGAAAAAGATTATCTATTTGCAGAAACGGTCATCAAGACTAAACCAGTCAGTTGGGTAGAAAAAAAGCAAAGCGAGTGGCGACACTTTCCTATTTTTAATCAAGACGGATCAGGGTCATGCGTGGCTCAAACTTTGGCTAAATTGACCGGGATTTTATACTGGTTGAAGAACAAAACTTATGTTCATTTTTCAGCAACTCATATCTATCAGCGGAGGAAAAATAAGCCCGGGAGTGGAATGCATGGAATTGATAGTTTAGATATTGGCCGAGATGGTATAACACTAGAGGAATTGGTGCCAAGCCAAGCTATGACTGATGAGGAAATGGACGCAATAGATATACCAGATTATAAAAAAAAAGTTGGGGAGGTTTTCAGGATAGGCAATTATTTGGTACTCCCGGTAAAAGACATTGAAACAGTGGCGTCAGTTATTCAGACAACTGGTAAGGCTGTAATGTTATGGTTTTATTTCAATAATAGTGGTGAGTGGGTTGGGGTACCGGAAATTAAGGATCCGAACTTAGATATTAGCCAAGCAAATAGACATTCGGTGGCTGGTGTAGATGCTGTTATGTATGAGGGTAAAAAGGCAATAATAATTGAGGATAGCTGGGGTAGTACATTTGGCTTTCATGGACAGCGCGTAATTACTGATGACTTTTTTAAGGCTAGAAACTTTTTTGCTGCTTATCCTATCAATTTTAAATTTGATATGAAAGAAAAAGAGCCAGACAATAAGCCAAAATATACATTTACTAAACAACTTCATTTTAGCCCGGTATTCAATATTGATGAGGATGTGAAGATATTGCAGGGTATTTTGAAGTATGAGGGGCTATTTCCGCAAAATATCGCCTGTACTGGCTATTACGGGGCTATCACGGCTAAAAGTGTATATAAGTGGCAAAAGAAGCACACAGTGGCAGATATGGCTGAATTAAATGCCCTTGGTGGCAGATCATGTGGCCCGAAAACAATCGCTAAGTTGAACAATCTTTATTCATAACCAAAATATATGGTTAAAAAAGCAGTACAAGAAAATTGGAAAAGGTATGTCATTAGCTCGGCTATAACATTCTTTGCCACTTTTTTGTTAACTGTTAGTCTAGCAATTAACCAATTCTCATGGGAAACAGTATCAATTGGAGCAATTGGCGGTGCTTTGATGGCAGGTGTTCGGGCTGGATTAAAAGCCGTGATTGAGATGTTTGTCAGTTGGTACAGTCAGCGTTGGCAAAACTCAAAAAGTGTGCTATAATATATACATGAAAAACCACGCGGTTTTTCATCCATATCAAAAAATCACCTCCTCCCCGGTGATTTTTTGTTGCTTGTGGACAGCTTTTGTGGTATAATAGCGTTAGTATGTTTAAACAACGCTACATCTTAGAAAAAAGAAATCCCCGTACTGCCGAAAAGGCTTACAATGTAGCGTTGTTGCCTTGTAAGCAGTACCGGGATTTTTTAATTTTAAATGTATGAAAGAAGCAGAAATTAAAGGAGGAGCAACCTTGTGGGCTAGGCAATCAGTGGATAGCGAAATCTTTACTGATAAGCCAGCCGTGTGGTTCAAAATATGGTTTTATATAGTAAATAGGGTAAACCATAAAGACACAAAACAGTTCAAAAGAGGTGATTGTTTTATCAGATATGACTGGATTATGGACAAAACTAAGGCGACAAAGAGCGAAGTTGACCATTGTATAAGATGGTTAAAATCGGCGACAATGTTGGCGACACGGAAATCAACCCGTGGAATGATAGTTACTGTGCTAAAATATGGGTATTTTCAGACACTGGATAATTACTATAATGATGTCAAAAGCGACAGCAACGGCGAAACAAAAGCGAAACAAAAGCGATACAGAAGCGACACTATAAACAAGAATGGTAAGAATGATAAGAATATATATATAAATAAAAATTTTAAAAAAAATTATAAACCATCCACAGAACTATCCACAGAACTATCCACAAGCGACACCTGTGTTATAAGAACAGGTGGTGGCATGGTTCCTTTTGATGAATATTCTAAATAACTAATAATAAGCCTATGAAATATCAAAGTAAGTGCGAGTGCTGTGATCACATTCTAACAGCATATACTCATAATCTAAATAGATCACTTGTAAGTTCCTTGGATCAGCTATATAAGTTTTATAAAAAGACATTTAGAGCAGCCAAATTACAAAGGAGGAACCATGGCAAGGAGGAAAATTACAACTGTAAGGACTAAGTGTTTTAAATGCGACTGTTGGCAGGATCATTCAATATATGTTGAGATTAAAAACTCAACAACTTTCAAAATGACTGCTGTCTGCAATAAATGTGGCGAGGAGCGAGATTACAAGGGTTAGAATAGCCGTGGTACCGGGGCTTTATACCGGTACACCAGACTTGTGGATAAGATAATTGACATATACTAGCGTTAGTATTATAATAGATTATATAAATATAACAGAGGGGAGGTGGAATATGGATCAAGTAGATAAAAATCAAAAAGCAATAGAGGAGGTGGAGCTAGACCATGGCGTAAGCATTCGGGAGTCTTGCGACCGACATATCAACAGAACGGTTGATTACCTCCGGTTGCTGGGGCTGGCTTGTGTAGAATGTGGAGGGTATATAACATGGCCAAATTTTAAATACTGTGGTTATAGTAAAAATGTAAAATGCTATGACTGTCAAACTAACAAATAGCTATATGGATAAAAAATCAAAAGCAGTTACGAAAGTAAACACGCAACTAAAAAAGCAGGTCACTGCTTTGATAGATAGCAGACAATACTTCATAGATAAAGTTTTACCAATACTCAAAGACAAACAGGACTTCTTTGTGATAAAAGGCAAAAAATCTTTGGCGAAAGGCGGAGCTGAAAAGCTAACAACAATCTTTGGGCTAACGGCCAAGTTTGAAATGGACAAGGAAATGATGGAAGTCTTGGTAGAGCAAAAAGGGCTTATAGCTTTCAAATGTACGCTGGAAGATGCCGAAGGAACTTTTAAGGGCGAGGGCCGGGGAGCGGATACTGTGGCTAGAAATCAGAATGACCCGAACAAGGCAATCAAAATGGCTCAGAAAAGAGCATATATTGACGCTGTAATACGCACAACGGGCTTGAGTGATATATTTACTCAAGATTTGGAGGATATGGGATTTAAACAGCCGTTAAATAACAATAACAGCGCTCCTAAGGTCGAGGTGAAGCCGAAAAAACCAGCGCCAGATCCGAAAAAGGCTAAAATAGTGGCTTTATGTAATAAGCTCGGGATAGAAGATAAAACTAAAACTGGGTACTCTTTCTTTGTGCAGGATAAAACTGGCATAGAATTGTTGCCAGCAAACTATGATGACATAATAGACGCTCTTGGAACAGCCAAAGAGTTTGAGAATGTGGTTGATGGCGAAGTAGTGGAGGAAATGCCAAAAAAAGATGAGATGTTCCCGGAAAAAAAAGATGAGGGTCCAGTCGCTAAGCGCATGAGGGAGGGCATGAAAAAAGATAAAAAATAAATATATGCCAGATGTAAAACAACTATCATCAGAAGAAAAACAAAAAATATATAGAGGTGTTTGTTTATGTGGCGGTGAACTAGCACAAGGATTTTTTGACTTTCAAGATAAAGAAACAGGACATAGAAAAGGAAAAGTCGGGTTAATATGTTGTAAATGTAATCAAATATTTTATACCTCAAAATAAATATATGGGACAAATAAAAAATCAACTCTTACTAGATGAGTTCACTAAAAGTTTAATATATGGCGATCCACAAAATACGGAGCCAGAGCAATCCGAAGAAGATATACACAGTCAAGACCGAGAGGAATGAGTGGGTATGCGATTGCTTGGACTTTGAACACCGCCGCTGGAAACGGCGACAGTGGTGTAAACATAGACAAAAACGGCGGCATTATAACTTGCCGTTGGATTGATGGAGGTTATAATGATTATCATTTTTTAATAGGCAATGTCCATAAAACAGAAAAAGATGCAAAGGCTTATAAAAAAAAATTAATTATATTGTTGAAAAGATAAGCTTATGAAATATCTAAAATTAATTAGAGGGTATATAAGAAACTTCTTTGGATTTTGTCCACAATGTAATTCAGATGCCCCAGAAATGTACGACTGTAATGTGTGTGGTTATGATACTAAATTTCCACCAAGTAAAGCTACAAGAAAAAAACGAATGAAAGAATTTAAAAGTTATTTCAAATAACCTATGAAAAAAATCCCTCTAATCCCAAAGAATAATAAACACTTAAAAGCCTATTCTAAAGCAGTAGAAGAAGGTGGTAAAATTAATAAGAGTATGGAGAAAGAACACGCAAATAAATGTCCTAGACATAATAAAAAAAGATTTAAAGGTGGCTGCACCTTTTGTGATGGCTATCATACTTTTGATGAGCTGTATGAACATAGAATAACTTTGTATATTGCTTTGTGTAAACAAGTTAATATCCCAGGTGAGCCACCATTTGATAAACAGTGTTGGTGTGCAACTAAACATTCAGATGGAACTTGGTGGGATGATTGGTTTGTTTTAGGAATAGGAAAAGAAAAAGGCAAGCAAATAACATATCACTTACCTACAAAATATTGGAGTGAAGTATGCGAGTTTGCAAAAGTATTAGACAAAGCCCCTGAATTTGATGGTCATACAAGCGAAGATGTTTTAGAAAGATTAAGTAAGCTCTAATATGCAAACAACAAAAGAATACTACAAACTAAGAAAGAAAAAGACTAAGTTGTCTAAATTAGCCAAAGGGATAAGAGATAAGTATAAACAGGTAATAATTAAACTAGGTAATTCTTAATTATAAATATATGTCTATATCAAATTCAAAAGGAGTTAATAGGTCAAGCGGAGTTAATAGGTCAAGCGGAGTTGATGTGTCAAAAGGAGTTAATGTGTCAGAAGGAGTTGATATGTCAGACGGAGTTAATTGGTCAAACGGAGTTAATAGGTCAGACGGAGTTAATAGGTCAAAAGGAGTTAATGTGTCAGACGGAGTTAATGTGTCAGAAGGAGTTGATATGTCAGACGGAGTTAATAGGTCAAGCGGAGTTGATGTGTCAAAAGGAGTTAATAGGTCAAAAGGAGTTAATAGGTCATACGGAGTTAATAGGTCAAAAGGAGTTAATGTGTCAGACGGAGTTAATTGGTCATACGGTGTATTTAATTCTTATGGTGTAGATAAAGCTATATTTTTAGCAGACAAGCCAAAAGAACATACTATTTTTGGTGTAGTGGTTAGTGAGGAAAGATTTAATGAAGTAATGAGTAAACTAAGAAATTATAATTGGTATCCTAAATTCAATAATGCTTTTGAATTATATGTAAAAGCAGGCAGTGATTGGAAGAAAGTAAAAGCACACGAGATACAAGACAAGCTAGATAATTGGGAAGAACCTTACGAAGCTTGGAAAGATATGCCAGAAGAAATGCTAGAATATATTAGAGGACTAGAAGAGTTTGATGCTAAGATATTCAAAAGAATAACTGGTATTGAAGAACATAAATGTAGTGGAGATTATAAATTCTGTCCAGAGTGCGGAACTAAATTAAATAACTAATAAAATGTATGCTAAATAAACTAAAATCTATATTGCCTGAGAAAGATAATTTTGGAGAACTTAAAAACAAGTTTACCCACGAAGAAGCAATAGGATACAATGAATGTATAAAAGATGTTGAAGCCCTACTACCAGATATGCTGGCTTTGATTAGAGAGGAGATTGAAGATAAGAAATATTCAGAGCCAATGTGCGACGAGCATTTTGGTGGCTACAATGAAGCCTTAGACGACATACTAAATATATTAAAATAAACTATGAAAAATAAAGCTGCACAAGCCCTTGGCAAGTTACGCCATAAGGGTAAAACAAAAAAGGAAATATCAGAACACATGTCAATGATGGGAAAGGCTAGAGGTAAGAAAATAAAAAAATACGGCTGGAACTATTGGCAGAAAAAGGACAAAACCAAAAAACAACAAAGGATTTTAAAATCCATTATAATTTGTTGTGTACTACCGGCGACACTGGGGTTCCTGATAGGAGTTTCTAGTGTCCGCCCGGGCGGTACAGAAGTGAGCGGTGATGTGGTTGGTAAGTCGGTTCAAACACAAACCGTCAGAAACCAACCACACACCAATTTTTGCGAGTTAAATTTTATAGAATGTGATTAAAATATATGTGTAAATGTGGAAAAAAGTTTCATACTGGAATTGTTAAAACCAAATATACAAAGTATTTGTATTGCGAATGTTGCAAAAAAATAGTCAAAAGGGTTGACAGATAGTATTTTTTGTGGTAGCATAATTATATAGAATTTTAATATATAAAAATTTGTTATGCTTGTCGGCAAATTTATAATTCATCGCACAGATTAGATCTGTGTTTTTTTATTTAAAATATATGTTGGGAAAATTAAAAGCGTATTTAGTTTGGAGAAGCTTGATCAAGAGGAAACAAAGGGCAATTTTAGAGCTAGAGTGGGATATTAGGTTTTTTGAGAATTGTTACAATGCTAGAGGTTTGCAGACCAAGATTGATGACTATCGGTCATTACTGGGTAAGGAAAAAAAGAAAGAGGAAAAAGCAGATAGTAAAAAAGTCAATGATTATTCTTATGTAATTGCAGAGTCAGAAAAATTAAAACAGAACTATGAAGCCATGAAAAAGACTGTTGCGGATTTAGAAAAATATATTGATCTACTAAAAAAATGAAAAAACCATTTATATTGACATCTTGGGATGATGGAACTATCTTTGATATGAGAATGGCAGATTTGCTTTATAAGTATAATATTCCGGGAATATTTTATATTCCAAGTAATACAATGTTATCAGATGAACAGATTAAAAATATATCTGATTTTCATGGTATTGGAGGGCATACAGTAAATCATCCAGATGACATGAAAAAGTTGAGTTATGAGGATCAGTTTGCTGAAATTAAAAACAACAAGGATTGGCTAGAGGGTGTTATCGGGCGGAGGGCAAATGGATTTTGTTATCCGAAAGGCAAAGGTGATGAAACTACTATAAAAGCAATTAAAAAGGCAGGATATAGAGAAGCCCGGCGAGTTGGCTGGGGCAATAAAGAGTTCCCGAAAGATATGTTTAACATAGTACCGACTGCATTCGCGCATCCAGATAAAACAAAGTTTGGAGGAAAAAGCTGGTATGATTATGCTATGGATCAGTTGAATGATGAGTATTTTCATTTATGGGGTCATTCTCATGAGATTGAAAAATATAATATGTGGCATGATGTAGATCAGTTTTTCAAAGTATTAAAAAATCACTATAAACTATGAGAAAAAAGAAAGGTGTTAGTATAAAATGTAAGTATTGCGGTAAATTATTTTATATTGAAAGAGGACAAATTGGTAAAAGACAATAAGATTTTAATCCTTTTAATAATAATAAAAATAATATTCAATTTTTGTGTAAAAAATGTCACCAAAATTTGCATAAAAATTGGATTAAAAGATGGAATAAATTATGAAAATATTTTTTTCAGTGTCTGGTAAAAATCAGATAGGCGGAGGATTTTCATTCGCCAGAAATCTATGGAAAAGTTTAAAAAGTCAATGTTTTTTGACTGATAATATAAATGATGAATTTGATATAGCATTGATAATTGGTCCAACAACAATCAGTCGGGATGATGTCAAAAAAATTAAAGCTAGAAATATACCAATTGTACTTCGCTGTGACAATATCCCGGAGGATTATCGCAACCGAGGTACTGCAATCAGCAGATTGAAAGATTATAGCAAGATGGCTGATGTGGTTATTTATCAGTCAAAGTGGGCTAGAGATTATGTTAAAAGTTTGACAGGGGTTGGCGGTGCCGTGATTTACAATGGAGTTGATAAAGATATATTTAATACCGAGGGGAGAATAGGAAATAAAAATATATTATATGTCAGAAGTTCAACCAATGAAAATAAAAGATGGCAGGAAGCTAAATATTGGTTCCGGGAAATGTGGCTTGAGGATAACAGTTGGCATTTTTATATACTCGGTAATTTTGCTGATTATATCAAGTTGTTTAGTGATGATTTTATCAACAGTTATAGGCTTGGTTTATTTGATGAACCTCATACTTACTTGGGCCAGATGAAAACTGCTGAGGAGATGGCAACTGTTTTTAAAGAAAGTAGCATTTTATTAGCTCCGTATTACAATGACGCTTGCAGTAATACAATTTTAGAAGCCCGGGCGTGCGGATTGAAAATAGAAACTTGCCATGGCGGTATGAGCGGAGGAACACCAGAATTGCTTGAGTTACATGATGATTTAATTGGGATTGACCGCATGGGTCGGGAATATATAGGTGTTTTTAAATTAACTTTGCAATAATATGGCTAGTTATTTTAGGCAACAATTAGAGGACTGGCTCAAGACTGTTGATGTGAAAGCAGACAAAGTACTTGATGTCGCAGGCGCTCAAAATCCTATTGGAAAAAACAGAGTTAAGAGTTGGGATGTCAAAGAGTTTAAAATTTTGGATTTAGATCAACCTCATGAAAATAGTCGGAAACCAGACTTTGTCTGGGATATGAATGATTGGATTGAGAATAGTGGCAAAGAATGGGAAGTTGTAGATAATGATGTTGTTTTTTGTATCGAACTGATGGAGTATGTGCATGATCCGATGACAGTATGCAACAATCTTAATTTTATGCTGAAAAAAGGTGGAATTTTATATATATCATTTCCGTTTATTTATCCCTTGCATCCGCCAACAGGTACCGATTATTTGAGATATACACAATATGGAGCTAGAAAATTATTGGAAGAAGCAGGATTTGAGATTATCCAACATGGAGCTAGATGGGCTAATAATATCGGGGTGTTAATGGACTTTTGGTATAAAGATAAATATAGATTTGATAAAAGCGAGAAAATAAAAGATTTAACAGAGGTCGGTTGCATGATTAAAGCCAAAAAAATATGTTAATGATAACAGGGGGATCTGGGTTTATAGGTCGCCACTTATGTAGTGAACTATCAAAGAAAGGTGTATCTCTAGTAAACTATGATTTACTAGAGGGGCAGGATATTCGGAATTTATGCCAACTTGACGCTTTTTTTGAGCAAAATCAGATCACAGAAGTTGTTCATTTAGCCGCATTAGCTGGTGTACGCCGTGGTAATACTTATCCAGAGGAGTATATAAATACAAATATAGTCGGGACAAATAATGTGGTTAGAATGTGCGAAAAGTACAAAGTTGAGCATTTAATCAATTATTCTAGCAGTAGCGTGTACGGAAATACCAAACCGCCCGTCACTGAAAGTTTTGTAAAAAAGCCAATCTCCATTTACGGAATAACTAAGCTAGCCGCTGAAAGAATAGTTGAAAGTGCCTATATTAGGCAAAAAACAAATATCATACCATTTACAGTATATGGCGAAAATGGTCGGAAAGATGAGGTCATTTATAAATGGCTAGAACAACACAAAAATCATAAACCAATTACAGTTTATGGGCGTGGTGGCAGTTGCCGGGGTTATGTTTATGTTAAAGATTTGGTAAAAACAACAGTCAAGATTTTAGAAGAACACCGAGGGCATTGGAAATATGAAAGTTTCAATTTAGGTGGATCAGAAATTATAAAAATATCAGATTTGGTTCATATTTTTATAGATATGATCCCGACTATTCAAGTTGACTACATGAAAATGCCGAGAGAGGATATCAAAAAAAACTTTGCAGATACAACCAAAGCTGGAAAAATGCTTAGCTTTTATCCAGAGAAAAAATTTAAAAAAGTAGTAAAAAATTTAATTAAACGGAGGGACTAACATAAAAATATGTCAGAGGAAAAACAAGAACAGCCAGTGGTTGCTGATGAAGCCACAAAAGAGGAGAAACCAGTTGAAGAAAAAAAACCAGAGCCAGCAAATCAGCCAGAGTCAAGTGTTGAGGATTTAAAAAAGGCAAAGGTTTTAGAATGTGAAAAAGAAGTTGCGAGAGTGTTGGAACAATATGGTTGCAAATTGGAAGCGACAACTATAATTGGCACTAAAAATTTACAGCATTTAATTAAGGTAGTTTATAATGAAAAACAGCAATAATATGAAGCCAATAATCGGTCAAATCGGCATGGGTTGGATAGGTTCCAACTATGCCAAAGACTTTGAGGAGCGTGGTTATGAAGTTATCAAATATGATGTTGAGAAGTATATAGAAAATAAAAACAAGATATGTTTTTGTGATATTGTTTTTATTGCTGTACCAACACCAACTACACCAGAGGGATTTGATTATTCAATTATTGATATGGTGTTAAATGCAGTTGGAAAAGGAAAGATTGCCGTTATAAAATCAACCATACTCCCCGGGACTACAAAAAAACTGCAAGAAAAATATCCAGATATATTTTTAATGCATAGCCCGGAGTTTTTAACCGAAGCGACTGCATATTATGATGTAAAAAATCCTTGTAGAAATATAATCGGAGTAACAGAAAAATCGGCAAGCCGTGCTGGAGAGGTTATGAATGTCTTGCCAGTTGCTCCGTATGAGAAAATTATGCCAGCAGAAGAAGCCGAATTGACAAAGTATGGCGGTAACTGCTGGTTTTATTTTAAGGTTGTATTTATGAATATGCTATATGATTTAGCTAAGGAAATGGATATTGATTATGAAGTAGTCAGAGATGCTATGGCGGCTGATAAGCGTATCGGCAGAACTCACCTTGATACAGTTCATAAAGGCGGTCGCGGTGCAGGTGGTCATTGTTTTATTAAGGATATGGCTGCATTTATGGAGTTGTATAGTCAAGAAGTTAATGATTTGAGGGGTATGATGGCATTAAGGCATATTAGAAATAAAAATGTCCAATTATTAAAAGATAGTGGCAAAGATTTAGATTTATTAGAGGGCGTATATGGAAAAATCAATAAAAATTAACTTAGGTTGTGGTTATGATTTCTCTGCTGATCTGATTGGCTTTGATAAGCATGATTATGGTCAGCAACATGTTTTGGATATAGAAATACAGGACTTGCCGTTTCCGAATGGTACTGTTGAATATATTAAAATGCATCATTCACTTGAGCACATTGCTGATGTTCAACATATTTTAAATGAATGTTGGAGGGTACTTGCTCATGATGGCTTTATTGAGATTTGGGTACCGAATGGATTTTGGAAAGGTGCATATAATCCAACTCATAAACAGATTATGACTCCGTCTTGGTTTGATTTCTTAACTAGATCAAAGACAAAATATTACGGATATAAAAGATGGGAAATAATCAAACTAGATGAAACCGAAGCAGAGATTTATTGTAAAATGAAACCGTATGCAAAATAAATTAAAAATCAATCTAGGAAGTGGCAGAATGCAAAAAAGAGATTTTTGCAATATTGATATTGTGCAGTATAGGGATAGAACTGGTCGGGATAAAGTTGATGTGGTAATGGATGTTGAAAAAGAAAAATTACCATTTGAAGATAATACTATTATAGAAATTATTGCCGACAATGTTTTTGAGCATTTAGGAGATGGTTTTATTTTTGCCTTGAATGAATGTCATCGGGTTTTAAAGCAGAACTGTAAGCTAAAAGGGTGCGTTCCTATTGCTGGAACTCCAAAAGATTTCATGGATATTACTCATAAGCGCCATTTTATTGCTGAAAGTTTTAAATATTTATGTGGCGAAAATCTAGCCATGGATAATAGGCCAGATCACCCTCGCTATGCTGATTATGGGGTATTACCATGGAATAAGGATCATCTAAGAATAGAAGATGATATGATTTATTTTCATTTAACACCAAAAAAATGAATAGACCAAAGGATTGGTGGGGTAATCCAGCCAATGCAAAAAAGTGGATAAAACAGAACGCTCGGCGGACTAATGAGCATGGCATAAATACTACAACAGAGAGTACAAAAATTGTTGTTGATGAAATCATGACCAGAAGCAAAGATTTTTTTAATGTGCTAGAGGTCGGAGCTGGTGATGGCAGGATAATCGGTGCCTTGTCGCAAAAACCACACAAAACACTTGGTTTAAAAAAATGCTATTCATGTGACATCAATCCAGAATTGTCAGCTTATATTCTTGAAAAATATAGATTAGTTATGCCACATTTAGATCCAGCAGAAATAATAAATTTGCCATTTGATGATAATAGTTTTGATCTAGTTTATACATATCAAGTATTACAACATGTTCACCCGGAAGAAATAGAAAAAGCTATATTGGAGTTATGCAGGGTAGCAAAAAAAGAGGTTTGGATGTGGGAGGGGATAGGTCGGCAGGAATGTCCGCATGGATCACAAACTCACAAGGCGCACAATGGAAGCTGGGCGTATAAAATAGATAGATTTGTGAATTGTTATGAGGTGAGCATACCAAGAAATGTAAACATTACATTGGAAAGACAGCGATTATATAAAGTAAAAGTATGAGATTAAGTGCATTTGTTTTGACAACTAACTCAATAAAAAATCAGTTCCCTTTTATTGAAAGTATAAGATCATGGCTAACTATACTTGATGAGTTGATAGTTGTTGATGGTGGCTCAACTGATGGAACTATTGAAGCCATAGAAGCGATTAGAGATAATCGGATTAAAATTATAAATAATGAAAAAACAAAATGGCCCGAGGATTGGGATTATTCAAAAATGGGCGAGAATTTTAATATTGGATTAGAAAATTGCACAGGTGATGTAGTATTAAAATTTGATGCTGATTATGTATTGCATGAAGATGGAAAAATGAGGGAAGCTATACAGCAGGGGTTTGATCAGGAAAAAATGACATTTTCTTTTGTCCGTAGAAACTTTATATTGTCAGATAGGTTTTTTGTAAAAAGTAAAAAGACACTTGGTATTAACATGACTAAGGTCAAAGAGATAACAAAAGATTTAAAATATGGATTTGATTTGAAAAAATGGGGCTGGGGCTATGAGTTCATAATACCGAAAAAAAAGGAACATGGGATTTGGTTCGGTGATATGATCCGAGCTAAACAAATTGATTGGCTTTGTCCGTCAGCAGTATTCAATTATGATTATATGTTTGCGGACAAAGAAACTACAAAAAAGGCTAGATTTAGGCATTATAGAGCGCATTATCGCCAGCAATCATATATGTTTGATGTTGGAGATAATTATAATGATCCAAAGACTTCATGGGAAGCATACAAAGGTCAGCTCGGTAAAAATATGAAATTATTACAGGAACAGTTGGATATAACTGATCACCCGGTATTGGTTCAAAAGAAAATAAAAAAAATGACAGAAGATAATCAGGGGCATAATTGCTGGGGCTGGTATGACACCTCAAGATATTTTCAAAATCCAAATACTGTTGAATACTGGGACGGATTTTTCAAAGAGGAAAGATTTAAAAAGCGTCATTGTTGGAGAACTAAACCGTATGATGGAATAGCAGAAGCCCTTGAACATCATAAATTGACATTAGATCAAAAAGAAGTTTGGGATTTTGGTTGTGCATTTGGTGATGGTATTGGATTTTTAAAGAAAAAATATGAAACTGCTAAATTTAATGGTATTGACTATTCAAGGGAAGCTATCAAGTGGGCTAGTAAAAAAGTAAAACACGCATATTTTGTTTGTCATGATATTTTAAGATTTAAGGTTAAAACTGATGTGATTGTGTTGGCTGAAACTCTTGAGCATTTAGATGATGACATGGAATTTGTAGAAAAATTAAAAGGTATGTGTAAAATGCTGATTATTAGCGTTCCATATAAGGAAGATCCGAGAAAATTACATGATTTACATGTTCATAGTTACGGAGCTGGTAGCTTTCTGGGGTCAAAAATTTATCGCAAAAATAATTATTTAATAGCAATTTATGAAAATTAACCTTGATACTAGATAGAATTTCATATATTATAATATTATTATTTTTAATATAATATATGTTATCAGAAAAACAAAAAGCACATCTAAAAAAATTAGTAAAAATAAATAAAACAAAACCACGGGTAGGTGTAGATATCAAGTGTCAAAACTGTTTGTGGAGGAAAAAATAAAAAGGAAATTAAAAAGAAAAGAGGAAGTTCATCACATAAATGGAAAAAGGGATGATAATAGAATTGAAAATTTATATTTATTTACAAAAAGCGAACACAAAGCTTACCATAACAAAAAAAATAAAAAAATGCTATGCTCAAACTTAATTTAGGAAGTCATAATAAAATCATGGAGGGATTTGTGAATGTTGATTGTTTAGATTTAGAGAAAGTTGATGTTGTCCATGATCTAACCGAAACACCATATCCCTTTGAGGGTGGTATAGCAGAGGAAATTTATATGTGTGAGGTACTAGAACATATTAGTTTTAGAAAAACACATGAAGTTTTAAAAGAGTGTTACAGAATTTTAAAACCAGATGGTGTATTTACAATCCAAGTTCCAGATATTGGCAGAATGTGTGAGATGTTTACAAACAAGCAACTTTGTTTATGTGTTCCAAGGAAAGCCAACAGATATTCAGATTACAAAGCTAAACCAGAATGTCCATATTGCGGAGGAAAGGCGTTAATACACCCGGAGCGTTGGAGATATGCCTTTGCAGGCGCACAGAAACATAAATTTGATGATCATCTTAATCATTTTACAGAGGATATATTATTCAAAAATCTTGATGACGCTGGTTTTGAATATATAGAATTTCAACCAAATATTTATAAGTTAATAGTTAAAGCAACTAAAAAAAGTCTAATATGAAAATACTAATTATACCAGATGTCCCTCATTGGGCCATAGGCAAATTATCCAAGTCAATCAAAAGGCATAATGCGGATATGGATATTGAAATTTTATATATTCACCCTCGGGATGCTGAAAGTCAGGAGTCAATTGACAAAGTAAAAGAAGCGAGCAAGGACGCTGATTTAATACATTTCCAATACTGGAATACAGCACAGAAGTTAATCAAAAAAATACCAGAGTTACAGAAAAAAAAGACTATTCTAACTCACCACAATCAAAAGAATTTATTGTCTGAACAATGGGATTTTCTTGGTATAGATTATCATGTTTGTCATACTCAATATTCAAAAAGGAAATTGATGGAAGCAGGATACAAGAATGTTTGGGTTATACAGCATGGAATAAATTTAAAATATTTTGAGTACAATCAAAAAGCAACGCATGATCAAAAGTATTTTGGATATGTCGGCAGGATAGTACCTTGGAAAGGAATGAAAGAAATTGCTCAGGCAGCCCGAGAAATAGGCTATCCAATATCATTTATGGGTAAGGTTGAAAAAGCAAACTACTGGGAGGGGATTGATGTCATGGATCGGAGCAATATTTTACCAACATTTATGAATTGTAGTGATGGCGAGAGAATTGAGGGCTATTATGATATGACAGTTTATGTTGGAAACTCTGGCCCGGGCCGTGAGGAGGGAACACTAGGATTGTTAGAAGCTATGGCGTGCGGAGTACCAGTGGTTACAACTCCGTCTGGGGTAGCGGCTGATATTTGTGAGGATAATTACAATGCTTTAGTAGTTCCATTCGGGGATTATCAGGCTCTTAAAAGTGCTATGAGTAGATTGATGAGTGATGAAAAATTGCAGGAAAAATTGCGAGGTAATGCTTGGAATACAGTCAAGAATATGTGCGAGGAAAAAATGGCATTGGAATATAGGCGATTGTACAAAAAAGCATTTGGTGGTGATAAGCCACTTGTATCAGTTATAGTTCCATATACCGAGGAGCGCAAAGAGTATGTTGATAAAATTGAGGAAGCATACAAAAACCAGACATATAAAAATATTGAATTTATAAAAATTGAAGATACTGAGCCGGGATATAATTTAGCAAAGATAAGAAATGAAGCGGCTATCAATGCTAGTGGAGAAATACTTATTTTTAATGACAGCAGAATGTTGCCAGAACCAGATGCAGTTGAGAAATTTGTTGTTTATTTTAAGGACAAAAAAGAGCTTATCTGGTGCTTTGGAGATAAGGGAGCAGGTAAAAAAGCATTTGTTGAGAATTTTAGTGCTATAAGGCGCGAACACTTTATCAAGGGAGGAATGTGTTGTGAACAAATAAAACAGTATGGAGCTATGAGCCAAGAATTGAGGGAGCGGTTCCAGTTCAATGGTTTTAAATTAAAGTTTACAGCAGACGCGAAGTGTAAACCAATGTGCGGTACTCATAAAACTAGAGAACGCAGACAAGATATTATTAAATCTAAATTTTTAATGTACAAAATGGGTTTATGAAAAATAGTAAACGCAAAAAAAGACGCAGATTAAAAAGAAAAAAAATGAAATGGGAAGCTATGGAAAAGAAAGTATCTAGGAAAAGAAAAGAAAAACTGGCCTTTTTGGATTATAAAAAAAGACGCAAAGAGGAATTTTTAAAATCACTTGAAAAATTATGAAAAAACTAAAAGCATTTGGTCACCCTTGGCATTTGGCGCATCAATATGAAATTTTTAAAATGCCAGAGATAGAATGGGATTGGCTAATCCAACATAGACGGCAAACTGGGAATGTTCCACGCGGTGATCTAGTGGAGAAGTTTGGCATTAACTGGGTTGATCATTATGAGCCGGGAAAGTATGATTTTGCGTTGCTCCATTATGATCAACAGTGTTTTGCTCCTAAGCTATGGGAAAAAGGCAAGGGAAGTGTATATCGCGAACTAAATGAGGTAATACAGGATATACCGAAAATTGTTATTTGCCATGGTACGCCGTATTATCCCGAGATGTTTTCAGCAACCAATGAATTTGATGAGCCTTGTGATGGGCTAAGTGATGAGCTGATTGATCTGGCTAAGAAAGCGTCAAAGGGTAATTATGTGATAATGAACAGTAAAAAGGCAGCCGAACAGTGGGGTTTTGGTACGCCTATTTGGCATGGTATAAATCCAGATGAGTGGTATGACTTGCCAAAGGAAGCCAGAGTTGTAACCATGATTAGCCCGGGTGGTTTGGATAAATATTATGATAGGCAATTTTTATCTGCTATTAGGGATATTTTATGGGATGAGAGTATCCAGCATTGTCATATCACAGTAGATTGGCAATCAAAAGATTGGGAGGATTACAAAAACTTTTTAGGTCGCAGTCTGATATATATCAATCCAACTAAAGAAAGCCCGATGCCGAGAAGTAGGACAGAAGCCATGATGTCAGGGTGTTGTGTTTTGACTACACCTCATCAAGATGCTGATAAATTTATCAAGCATGGTGAAAATGGGTATTTAATACCTCGCAATCCGTATGAGGTTTGCGAATTGGTAAAAGATTTATTGAACCATTATGACAAAGCCATAGCAATAGGTCAGGCTGGTAAAAAGACTGCAATAGAAACTTTTAATTGGGATAGGTACCATGGTGAATGGTTGAAGTTTATAAATGCGAGTATAGAAGATTTTAAAAGTAAAAAATAATTTTATGAAAATAGGATTTTTGGGATTTGACCAGTTCCATGGAAAATTTAATATTGGATCATCAACTATTCGGTGCGATTGGCCTATTCGGTATTGGCCAGAAGCAGAGCGGTTTGTTATGGGGAATAAATATGATGTTGTCATATATCAAAAAGCGTATTGGATTGACCACATGAAAGCATTTAAGGGAATAAAGATTTTAGATTTATGCGATCCCGACTGGTTGCAGTTCAATATCCGAATTGTGGAAGCTATGCAGGAAGTTGACGCTATCACTTGTTCATCAATTAAATTAGCTGAATTTGTAACACAGATGACTGATAAGCCAGTATGGGTAATACCGGACAGGGTGGATTTAGCAGAACATAGAAAACAGAAACAGCATGAAAATAGAGCACAAACATTAGTTTGGTTTGGTTATTCTCATAATTTTGATAGCTTGAACCAGTGCATGATGCCTATATCCAAACTAGGATTAGATATGATAGTCATATCAGAAAAACCATATCACCCTCCGCCATCTTTTGTAAAGAAAGTTGACATTACAAATTATGCTTGGAGCGCTGAAACAGTCAATGATGATATTTTAAAAGGGGATATTGTACTCAATCCTAAGCTATCCAATTTAAGGTTCAAATATAAGTCGGATAATAAAACAGTAAAATCTTGGGCGTTAGGTATGCCAGTAGCAGTCAATGATCAGGAAATGAAATATTTTATTGATCCAGTTCATCGCCAAGAGGAAGCAAAACAGCGTCTGCAACAGGTTAAGGAACAATATAATGTTGAAAACAGCGTTGCAGAGTATAAAAATCTAATTGCAGAGATATGCCAAACAAATACGGAGCAGTAAAACAAACTTATAATGGATACAGTTATCATTCAAAAAAAGAAGCACAATATGCCTTTGAACTGGATTGCCGACTTAAAGCAAAAGAATTTAAGAAGTGGGACAGACAGCACAAAATTGAGTTGCGTGCCTATAATAAACACATTTGTAATTACTACATTGATTTTGTTATTACTCATCATGATGGCACTTTAGAATATATCGAAGTTAAGGGATTTGAAACAAATACTTGGAGAATGAAATGGAAATTAACCAAAGCTAAATTGGAAGCCGAGGAGCCACGAAATAAATTAACCTTAGTGCGATAAATTGAAATAAAAAATATTTAATTTCAAGTATATGCAGATAGTTGAAGTAAAAATCACGGAGTTAGTGGAAGCTGAATATAATCCCCGGAAAATGACGGAGCAACAGGCTGGGGAATTAAAAGACAGTATTCAGAGATTTGGCATTGTTGATCCTATTTTGGTAAATAAGAACCAAGAAAGGCATAATGTAGTTATAGGAGGACACCAGCGGCTCAGAATAGCCCGTCTGCTGGGTTTTGACACTGTTCCAGTGGTATATCTAGATTTATCGCTAGAAAAGGAGAGAGAGCTAAATTTAAGGCTAAATAAGAATGTTGGTAGCTGGGATTGGGATATGTTGGCTAATTTTGAGCCAGAGGATTTGTTGGCAGTAGGTTTTCAGCCAAAAGATTTGGAGTTTCAATTTGGTGAGAAAGAAACACCAGAATTGCCAGAAATACAGGACATGGAGGGCGGAATGCAATCAATCACAGTCTATTATGAAAAAGATGTTATGGAGGAAATTTTATCAAAAATAAACTCTTATGAGGGTGCAAATATATCCGAGAAAGTAAAAAATTTAATTACAGCAACCGACTATGGAGATAAAGAAGTATAGAATAAAAATCATAGCGAGAGTTGGCGGTGCGAACCCGACCTTGGCGCTCTAATATGACTAAAAAAATAAGACAAAAAGCGACAACACAGCTAATGCCTTTGCATTATTTTAGAGCTATGGAGTTGAGATTTGATGGATATAAATACCGAGAAATAGCAAAAAGAGTAGGATTAACGCCGGGTCATGTGCGGACTTTATTTTGTACGGGTGGACTTTTGCATGAAGCATATCAAGATTATGCAGCAAAAGAAATGGCTTATAGACGCAAGCATTCAAAAGAAACCTTTGCGGCTCATATTGATGATGTGGCCCGGCGTTTTGTTCAAATAGTCAATACTGGTGCAGAAATGCCAGCAATAGTTGCAGGAAAGGAAATACTAGAAAGGGTTGAGGGCAAAGTGAAAGATCAAGTTGAGCATGGCGGTACAGTCGGGGTCGCCGTGGTTGATGTTTTAAAAGCTATTGAAAAAGTAGAAGATGAACAACAAAGAAATAGAGAAAATATACCGGAGCAGGATTAACTTTTATGATTTTGTAAAGGATATTTTTAGTCAGTCTGAAAGTCTATTTCCTGATGGTTTTGTTGACGGAGATTATGTAAAAGAGATATGCGAATTTTTACAGGGTAATAAAAAGACTGCTAGGGTTGCAGCCCGTGATCATTTCAAATCAACTGCTTTCTATGCTCATTTTATGTGGAAAGTTTGGCGCAATACTAG
>JGI10211J14876_10000036_pt1 | contig 42461 bp, 41 predicted proteins | sample Etolagsediment_FD_14876 | JGI IMG/M metagenome (IMG submission 14876)
CCTATTGTTAATTATGAAGAGCAAAGAAAGAAGGCTTTAGAAATGTATAAAAAGGTTGTATAATAAAATAAATATTTATTTATATTATAGAAATGAATGTACCTCAACCTCAAGAATTTATTGATCCCAATACGGGATTGCCAATCGAACCGATTCAAGGCGATGATCTTGATGATCCTGATTCATCACAAGGAACTATGAATGTAGGTGAATTAGATCTATCCAGGGAGAGTGGATATACGTCGCGTGAATCAACTCAATATCCTTCTTTAGGTTCATCAGGATTATTCGGTCAATCAGTTTCACAAGGAACGGGACCAGGATTGAATTTAAGTGATTTAACTTCACCCGGTCAAAGTGGAGTCACGACGAATCCGTCTGTCTCTATGATGTCAGATCCGAGTCAGAATCCTGATGATGATGAGGGTGATTTTGATCTTGGTGGTGGTGGAAAAAAAAAATCTAGAAGAAGAAAAGGAAAAAAATCCAAAAAAACAACACGTAGACGTAAAGGAGGTTTAGGCGATGAATATTTAATAGTACCTGGAACACCAAGTCGTAAAGATGCCCCTGTTAATCTAAGCGATGTAGAAGGTTTAACATTTATTAATGCCGAACAAATGGGTGGAAAGAAGAAAAAAAGATCACTACGAAAACCAAAACGAAAGTCAAGAAAATCAAGAAAAGTAAGAAAATCAAAGAAATCAAAAGGTCGTAAAAGAATGGGTCGTAGTAAAAAGGCTGGTTGTGGATGTTAAATAAAATGTCTTGCTTTCAAAAAATTAATAATACAATAATAAAATCCAAGTAAGGCAAATGCGACAGTAAATATATGTGTATAATTTTGAGACTGATCTAATCTATTTAATTCGGCAATCATATTTAAATATTCAATATCAATAAAATCAATATTAGCAAGATGAAAAGTATCATATTGAAATAAATGATCTTCAATTTCTTGTTTATCAAAATGTAGTAAATCCATTTTATTTGCAATAAATGTGTGACACATATATAATAAAAATAAAAAGAGAAGTTTAAATCAATTTTAATTAAAAATTGATTTAAATAGATGAAATACTTATAATTAAAAATCAGGATGCAAATAATATTGATAGACGCAAGTTATTTTATATTTTATAGAATATATGCTTTGCATATATGGTGGAAAAATGCAAAGCCAGGAGTACCATTAGAAAATGCATATTTAAATACAGAATTTGTAGAGAAATTTAAAAGTACATTTAAAGAAAAAATAACAGAAATAAAAAAGAAATTAAAGATGAAGGAAGCAAAAATAATAGTAGGAAAAGATTGTCCAAGAGATAAAATATGGAGAAATAAATTAATAGAAGGATATAAAGGAAATAGAAATGACGAGAAAAACAAGACAGATCAAGTAGGAGAATTCTTTAGTTTGGCATTTAAAGAGAATTTATTTATAGAAGGAGGTGTAGATGAAATATTAGAATATGATGGTTTAGAAGCAGATGACTGTATAGCTTTATATACAAAAAAAATGTTGGAAAATATGGATGCTATAGAAATAAAAATAATAACAAGTGATCATGATTATATACAATTAGCAAATGAAAAAGTGGAATTATTTAATTTAAAATATAAAAATTTACTAGAGAGTAAGAGTTCAAGTGGAGATCCAAAGAGAGATTTATTTGATAAAATAATATTAGGGGATAAAAGTGATAATATATGTGGTGTATTTAAAAAGTGTGGTAAAAAAACATTAGATATGTTGTATGAAAACGAAGAAGAATTAAAAAAGAAATTATGTAAAGAAGGTGGAGAAGAAATATTAGAGAGAAATAAAAAATTAATAATATTTGAAAATATTCCGTTAGAATATCAAGACGGATTTTATAATAAATATAATATATAATGGGCAAAAATTTATATATAGTATTAATAATAAATAATAAATATGTAAGATGGGAAGAATTTAATAAAGAGTCAATATTGAAAAATTTATATGATTTATTAAAAAAAAAATATTTAATAAATAAATGTTACTTAGAAATAGGAGATTTAATATTGACAAATTTTCCAAATGAAAGAATATTTGATATAACAAATAACGATTCAATAACAATAAAAGTATTTACAAAAGAACATGATTACTATTTACCATCACATATTAGATAATAAGATCATCTGATAAATGGATGGGTAAATTATTTTTAATAAACGTGCAATTTCCGTAATAGTCCCATGAAACTTGTAATGTTTTAATTTCAACGCCATTAAGATAAGCATTTTTAACGGTTTCTTTATAAGTAAGGTCAATATTGGAAGGTTGAAAATGTTTAACATCAGATCGTTGAATAACAAATAATAAAATGGTTCTAATATCAGTAGTAGTAGCAATAGTTTGCAATTCTTGAATATGTTTAAGAGCGCGTGGACTAACAACAGCATTTTTATTTTTACGATATCCGTCAGGAAAGTAAGCAATTTTGTCATTAATATCAAGAGAATCAAAAGTATGTTCATATTTTTTGCGTTCTTTTTTAGAACAATCAACATAATCAGCAAGAGGTACATTTTTAATTTCCATAATGAATTGTTTACCATTTTGGTCAATACCGGAGAAATCAAAACGGCTATTTAGAAAGGTAGATTCTCGTTGATAGGATTGGATATTTTCAAGATGAAGAATGCAATTATTTTTAAGAGCAGTTTCAGCAATAGATTCGGCTAATTTAGGGTTAATACCAATAATAATTTTTGCATCTTTTTCTTCAAATACGGCCAATTCAATTTTAAATTGGCATGTTTTTTTAGATTTAGAGTCAATTTTTGAACATAATACATTAGAATCTTTATCAGCAAGACCACAACAACCTAGTGATGGTGAATGACCTAAAAATTTATGATCTTGTATAACAATATCCGCAACATATGGTGTTTTACAAGTAGCACTAGGTCTTTTTTCGATAGTAGCAGGAAATACGTTTGAAAATGTATGCAAAATCATTTTAGTTTTTTAATATAAGTAATTGATTATATTAAAAATCAATTTTTTTAAAAATATAAAAATAATATAATGGGAAAGAAATATGATATACTTGGATATATTGCCTCAATATTAGGAATAATATCTTTTGTAACTTTAGTAATTCATAATCATTATGAGCAAGATACAGATAGTTTATCACCATATTGGTTAATATTTGGAATAATAATTCAAATTTTGTGGTTTACTTATGGATATATAAATAAAGTATATCCTTTATTATTAGCTCCTCCAATAATATTATCAGGATATTTATATTTGAGTTATTTAAAAATAAAGTTGGAAACAAATATAATATCCAATTATTTTAAATGAGTAAAACAAAGCGAAGAAATAATAAAAAGAAACAATACAAAAAAAGGCAGACAAGACGACATCAAAAAGGAGGTGATGATATAAGTGATTGTGTGGATAATAAGGATCCTATTTCATTAGCTTTATTGACATCAGATGATATAATAAAAATACCAACAAAAGCTATAGGTGATAAGGGTCAGTCTATGTATACATGCTTTACTAGAGAATCATTTAAAGGGTATTTAAATGATCAAATAATAAATAAGAATATGACTTTTGATGCAATAGTAAATCCAACAAATAGAGAGATTATAGACTTTACTAATATTAATTTACAAGATATATTTAATGCAGATGAATATGCAAGATTATTAAGAAAAGAACAAGAAAATAGTAATCCAAGAACTGATGAAGATGAATTTGAAGAGGAAGATGAAACTATAGATAATTTAATTGGGGAAATTGTGGCTGAATTAGAACAAGTAAATACAAATGAAAATAATAATATGACTAGAATAGATGATAAAATATGGCAAATATTGGAAAAGCTGAATGATGAGAATCCAGGTGAATTGATATTTATACAAAAATATAAAGAAATAATGAATATATTAAAAGAACAAATAGATAATATTATACAAGATTCCGTGAAAAAGGAACAATTATATGATATACTAAATAAATATAATGTGCAATTGGGTGAACCAATATTTGGTACAGTTTCAATAGCAGAAGGTGATCAAAGAGGAGGGAAAAAGCAATTTTTATATAATCCAAATGATCCGAAGAGAAGTTTTGATGTATATATAGATAAAGATCCAAGTGATACAATATCCATAAAATATGCAACAATAAGTGATGTAAAAAATACAATAAAAAAATTAGAAAAATTGTATAAAGAAGGAAAATACAGTCATAAAAGAATATGGCAAGTAGGAATGATAATGAAAGTAAGATTAGAGGCTATGAAAAAACATAAAAAAAAATTATATCCAAATGCAAAAAATGTAACAGAGAGATATAACTTGGCAAATAAATACTTTAAATTTTTAAGTAAAAGAACAAAAATGAATGAAAAAGAAAGAAAGAAAAGTAGATTTGTAATATAATATGAATAAAATAATATTATTTCTATTATATAAATGTGTTGGAGTAAAGAGTCGTCAAAAAACGCATATATAACAGGTATGATTTCATCAATAATGTTATTGATATTTGGAAATAATATGTATAAAACATTTGGATTATTATTCTTTTTTGTTGCACAAATACAATTGCTAGAATATTTTATGTGGAGTGATCAAAAATGTGGTGAAATGAATAATATAGCTACGAAATTGTTAACACCAGTTTTAAGTTTGCAAGCAATATCATTATTATTTGGAGGATGGTATTTAAATACATCGGTACTATCAAAGAATACATCATTTACAATATTAATAATAGCATTTATATTGCAATTAGGTACAATAATGTATGAATTTAATAGAGATTATAATAAAAAGTTGTGTTCATTAGCAATAAAAGATAAAGGGATAGAGTGGAAAGGATGGTCAAGAGGGTTAGAGAATTTTTTTACACAACCAAATATATTATTAATGCTATGGGGATTAATTTATCCATTTGCAATATTTATTTATCCATTTTTCTTAAAAAAATCATTAGCAAGAAATATTTTTATTTTAGCAGCGTATTTTTCATGTATAACAATAATGTTAGCAAATTATTACACATGGAGAAGTAGATGGTGTTATCCAGCAGCTTATTTACCAGCATTTTTTGTAATATTAATGTTAATAGGAGTGAAATAATTTATGCATATCCAATAATGGCACAATCAAGACGTTTACCAGCATGTCCAGTAGTTAAAGAGTCATCATGGTCACCTTTACCGAGATCATCTTCATCATTATGAACAATAATAGATCTGCCTAAAATGGAATTTTTACCAAATAAAGTGATTTTATTAGTAGATAAATGAGTATTAACTTGTCCTAAATCATTAGCACTAATATTGCCCAAGTCACCTGCATGACTATTAGAGTCTTTTAATCCACCATGTTGTTTATTAGTGGGATTCCAGTGTCCCCCACATTCAGTACAATCGGATTTTAACAGATTACCTTTCTCATGAATATGAAATCCGTGTTTACCAGGTGTTAAATTAACAACATGTACATTAATTTTGACAGGCGATTTAGAATTTTCTTGGAAAAAAGTACAATAACTACCTTTTAATTGTCCTTGAAAAACAGCAATAGCTTTCATATTTATATTAGAAGGATAATTTTTAATAAAATAATACAGAAATAAAAGAATAAGTAGAATAGAAATAAGAAAAAGATTTAAATTTTTCATAATATATATTATATGTTAATTAAAATAGAATCAATATATGATATATTATCTTTAATAACATTAGTAGCAAATATTTATATAATATGTTCTATGAATTTGTATTTGATAATAGGAATGTTATTTTGTGTATACATTCATAATATATGTAAGGATTTAACAAAAGGATCAGATATAAAATTTTTGAAAAGACCTGATGGTGCATATAATTGTGATTTATTTAATACAGGTGGGAATGTAGAAAATAATTCGGGATTTCCATCGGGACATGTGACATCAATATCATATTTAATGAATTATTTATATATAAAAGAAAAAAATAAGTCATGGAAAAGATGGTTCATGTATCATTTACCAATAATGATGGTAGGGGTAAGTAGAGTAGGTAAAGGGTGTCATAATATGATACAAGTATTTGCAGGATATTTGCTAGGTTGGTTAGGAGCAAAAATAATAACAAAAATAGAAAAAATGAATGTAAAAGAGAATAATAAAATATGTCTATAATTTAATGGAAAGTCAACAAGAAGATTGGTCAGTCAACGATCCTGAAATAAAACAAGAAAAGACAATACAGGATATAAAAGAAATGGATAGTGTAGGGTTTGAATATTTTTTAATGAAAGAATTATATAGTGGTTTTAACACGACCAACTTATCAAGAGAATTAAATTTAGATCCACCAATAAATAATGTAAATCCAAATTTAGAATTAATAACAATAGTAGTAAGAAATTTATTAGCAAAAATGATATCTTTAGTTGTAGTTCATACAGAACAAAAAAACAAAACTCAAGGAAATATATACACACCAGCCTATTTGGCAGAGTATCTTAGAAAAACGTTTTTTAAAGATATACCGACTGAAGGAGGTCAAACAGGTATAGCAAAATTATTATTATTGCCAACACAAGGGGGTAAGCCATCATTTACGCCTTTTAAAAATTCACATGAATTAATAGATATGGTTTTACCTCAAATGAATATACGTGAGTTAATGACGATGGTAAAAAATTTTCAAAGAAGTGAAAATGATTGTATAATGTATGAAGTATTACTATCCTTTAAAGAAGTAATAAAATATTCAGATTCTACAGGTAAAACAGATATGATAATTAATTTTTTTAAAACATATTATATGTTGAGTTTTGAGGAAATGATGGAGTCAATAAAACGGATAGAAAATATATTAGGATTTCCAATAGAAGAGACATATAAATGTTATACGAGAGATGAAAGAACAGGTCAATTACAAGATAGAATAGCAGGATGTACAGAAAATAAAATGTTATATAATGTAATACAAAAAGAAGTGTTGGAAAAAAAAACTGCAGGTCCAATACCAGTATCATTATGTTATTTATGGCATCCATTAATATATGGTATACCATATCAAGATGTAATAAAATTACAAGATAAATCAGGTACAAATCCTGTACAAAATATGTTAGTAAGTTTTGTTCCTGAAAAAGAAGAAGTTAAATTAGAAAAATGTGTAAAAAATTTATTTTCAGAGTACCCAATAGTTCCTCCATTATCAGAAAATGAATTAATATATGTGTCAGAAAAGGGCAATAAATTTGTAGATATACGATTTTCTCCATCAAGACCAACCTATTGTTTTTTAAAACCAAAAAGTCCTGAAAGTTTAACATTAAAAATAAGAAGAAATTATGATGTATTTAGTGTAGGTTATATATCAGGACATACAATATTATTCTTACAAATGGCAAAATATTTTGCTGGTATAAATTTAAAAATTATAATGTTAGCATGTATACTTTATATGGTACCATATAATCATTCAATAAATGAAATATTTCAAGCAGGTAAATTGATGAATGTATTTCCTGAATATGATATAACTGTAAATATTTATGAAGCGTTACAAAGAATATTAATGGATGATGAAAGATTAGTTCCTTTAAGTAATGGTTTATTATTTAGGATTGTAAATGATCATTTTGCAAAAATAAAAAGACCTATTGGAACGAAATACAAGAGTGATTTATCATCATCGACATCCTCTAACCCACAAACAATAATGTCATCAGAAGCATCAATAGATCTAGAACAGCGTGGTACTTCAAATCGAATGCAATCATCCTTAATACTTTTACAACAGAATTATGAAATGACTGCAAAAGAGAGATTAACAAAAATAATACAGAAAGAAAGTAGTAAACTAGCAAGAGGTGCATCCGCATTAAGTGATATGGGTAGTAAATTTGAAGGAATATTAGAGTCGAGTGAAGAGATGAAAAAGGTTATAGAAGAAAGAGAAAAGGAATCTGAAGAAAGAGATAGAATGGATAATATAAAGGATGCGATCAATTTAATTCAAAGCAAAGAGGAAGCGAATCAACGAATAAAAAAAGTAGATGAGGAAAATTTGGGAAATACACAATTAGTAGTTCGACAACAAGAAGAAAAAAAACCAAGTATGATTGAGTCCGCTATAGCTATGTTAGGGTTGAGTTCCACGAATAAGGGTGGTAAAAAAACTAAAAAAAAAGGGAATAAGAAAAGGAAAAAAACAAGAAGAATAGAAAAACGCAATCAACGAGAGAAATTGAGAGATTAATTCATAATTAATTTTACCTATTTAAGTTATTTAATAATATATATTCTAAAACAACTTAAAGAACGCGACTTCGTCGCATAACCGTCGTAGGGGGGCGGAACCCCCACTTAAAGAACGCGACTTCGTCGCATAACCGTCGTAGGGGGGCGGAACCCCCACTATACATATATTATTCTACATTTTTTAGTTTTAGCTTTAATATTTCTATTTTTTTTACTTTTTTTACCACCATAATAAGTAGTTGTAGTAGTAGTAGTAGTTCTTGAAGGTAAATACCCCCTTTTTTTAGCATCTTCCATTCTCTCTTTTCTGAGTTCACTTGGAGTTTTAGGATATTCAAATGGTTTTTTGTATGATGAAGAAACTTTATCACTTATTTTAGCACCTGTTATTGACGCATATTGTTGTAAAATAGTATTCCATTTTTGTGAACAACTTATTCGCGATGAATCGAGAAAAGACATGTCCTTTCCTGATTGTACAAATAATTTTATAAAGACTTCAACAATAGGTGCTTTTTTCCCAGCTACAGGAGTTAATGTATATTTATCATTCCACGTATAATTATTTAATGTATATACTTTATTACCGAAATAAAGACGTTGTTTTGAAGGAAATAATATATCTAAAATAAAACTAATATTATTTTTAATAATACCTTTATTTCTAGCATCAGTTATACTAATAGGTTTAAATTGGTTTTCAGTTTGTAATTTTTCAATAAAATTGGCTAATTGATTAGGAGATAAAAATATTTTTCGTATATCATCCTTGCCTAAATTGGTAGGTAATAAAGAATTTGATAAACGAATTGTCGGAATAAATAACACATTAGGATATGATTTATAAATTTCCGGATTCAACATGACAGGTTTAAATTGTTCATTTGTAAACATTAAACCATCAGCCATAGACGCAGAAAATGTTATTTTTAATATATTAGTAGAATCTTTAACAACAGTATTAATATTAGAAGGTGTGTTAGTAGTCATCTTATAATATTAAGAGAAAGAATTATTTTAAATCATGATAGTAATTAACGAGATTTATACTCTTTTGATAATCTTTTTGTTTTTTTGCCTTTTCTAATATTTCAAGTGCATCAGCAATTTCTTTATCAGATACCATACCATCTTTATTGCTATCAATCATATTTTTTAATTGATTTGACGATAAAATACAAAACTTACTATCAGCATTTAATAAAAAGTCTGATAAAATAACAAAAACCGCAGTTAGTGTTAAAGCAACAATTATATCTCTCGTACCCATCCATGCCATCGAAAAAATAATTAATTCTCTAGCAACATTATATTTTATAAAGTCTTCCATAGATTTACTTAATCCAAGTTCAATATATCTAGATCCTATATTTAACATTATCATCACAACACCAGTAAAATATTTACTAGTATTTAAAGAATCAATATATGGTAAAATAGTGTTAAACATGTTATATATATATAATAAATAAATTAAAAGTATCTATTAAAATTAATAAATTTAGAAGGTAAAGAAAAAAGCCAAGCAAACAATTTTTTTAATTCTCTTAATATAGGTCTACCAGCTTGCATAGAAAGTCTATTAAGAGTACTATATCCTTCTATAGTAGTATTTGTATATGAGCTAAATACTATCTTATAAACAAAAAATAATAAAAATATAAAAATAAACACTTTACATACTTCCAAATACTTTTTCATATAATTTAACAATTTATAAAAATATTATTCATCCATTTTTTTTATATTATTTTTTTTGTCAACAGGTTCTTCATTAGAATCTTTAGGTCTTAAATTCTCTTCAACTGATATTTGTTCTAAAGTTGAAACAATTTCGAATTCACATGAATCATCACAAGGATTACATGAGTCATTTGTAAATTTAATATTAGGAAAAGAAGCCTTAATATTATCCATAGAAACTTCTTTACCATCTTTCATGAGTTTTCCATTTTTACAATTTTTAGAAACAAAATCTTGTTTTGGAGAAGAATCTTTAGAAGAATTAGTCATACCCTCAAAAATAGATTGATTATAAGATACAATAATTAATACTACTAATAATCCAGCTAAAGTATGATATTGTGTAGCAATTACAATTAATACTATTGAGAGTATTTTTGCTAAAAAAGAGTTTGATGAAAAAATATTCATTTGCTATATAAAATAAATATATAATTTTTGGGAATGAGAATTAAAAATAATATCTTATTTTTTTATAAGTATGTTAGCAACCTATGCTGCTCCATTTGAAAATAATGATAATAATAATAATAATAATTTGATTCAAAAAAAAAGAGAGGGATTACGCAATCGTACTGCAAAAAGAAGAGAAGTAACGAAACCACCTAATCCTAAGATTGAGGCTATGATGAAAAAAATTCATGATGATGAAGAAGATGATGGATTATCTGATTTTAATCCTATTAGTAATCCCGAATCTGCTGGTGTAGAACGTATGGATAATGTCAACATTCTCTCTCAATCTGATATGGAACAACCTACAAATATTACTGAACAGTTTACACAATTGCCTAGTGAATATGCAAAACAATATTATCAACAATATGTTCCTTATTATAATCAAAGTTCTGATAATATTACTCATAATGGTATTGGCAAAGATGAATTATTAACTAAATTAAACCATGTTATTTATTTATTAGAAGAACAACAAGATCAAAATACTGGGCATGTTACAGAAGAATTGGTATTATACTCTTTTTTAGGAATATTTATTATTTTTATTGTTGATTCATTTGCACGTGTTGGTAAATATGTTAGATAATAATTATACGTTAATATATTTAAAAACTTATAATTATTATTATTATAATGAGTTCTACTGATAATATTACTTTAGAAAAGTCTGAAATTAATTCTGACTCTCCACAATCTGCACCTAATGTTCCTCAATTAGAGCAATTATTAGCTATGCCTATTCATGATGAAAATACTGCTTTAAATATGCTCGTAACTTTTGTCAATTTAGCACAAAGACGTGGATCATTTAATTTACAAGAATCTGCAAAAATTTGGGAGTGTATTCAAATGTTTATGAAAAATGCACCTCCATCTATTTAAATTATTTTATTTTTATTTAAACTTATCTAAATAAAAATAATTATGGAAATCGGTTTTATAATTTTAAGACATATGAATAATGAAGAAAATAGTAATTATTTTATGATATCTTACAAGCAAATCCGGAAATTTTATCCTGAAAATACCATTTTGATTATTGACGATAATTCTGATAAACAATTTATAAATATTCATTTAGATAATTCTTTATATAATACACAAGTTATATATTCTGAATTTCCTGGTAGAGGAGAATTATTACCATATTACTATTTTTTAAAAATTAAACCATTTCATATAGCCGTTATTTTACATGATTCTGTTTTTTTAAATGCTTCTTTTGATTTTTACGAATCTTCATATAAATTTATATGGGAATTTCAAGCTGGATCACCACCAAGAGTAGTTGATGAAATTAGAATTATTAAGGAATTAAATAATAATGAAGAATTATTAAAATTACATTCTGATAAAACAAAATGGAAGGGTTGTTTTGGGGGAATGTGTATAATTAATTATAATTTCTTACTACAAATTCATAATAAATATAATATTGATAAATTATTACATGTTATTACTTCTAGATGGAATCGTATGTCATTTGAAAGGGTAATTGCATGTATGTTTCAATCTCATGAGAAAAAAAAATGTTTATTGGGAGAAATACATAAATATTGTCCATGGGGAACTAAATTTAATAAAAATATTTTAATCAATAATAAATTACCAATAATTAAAGTTTGGTGTGGACGATAATTATTTTTTATTTCTTTTATTTTTGGATTTTTTAGATTTTTTGGATTTTTTGGATTTTTTAGATTTTTTGGATTTTTTTTGTTTTCTTCTTGTTTTTCTTTTCTTTTGTTTTGAACCACCAAGCTCAGGGACAAAATAATCCGGTTGAGAATCCTGAGGAACACCAGCTGGATATGCAGGACCATATAGTTTCTCATCTTTTTTTTCAAGTTCTTTCCCACTTCGTGTTTCCATAACAGTTTCGTCAACTATAACATTACATGCTGGATCATACAAATTTATTTTTAAACCAATTGCATAACCAAATAAGCATATATCACTTAATAATAATTTACGTTCTATATTAATCTTATTAATAACATAGTTGATAATTTTCCAATTATCACGACTTATTCCTGGTATTTTTCTTATTAATTCTTCTGCTATTCTATTACCGGAATACCGTAATTGAGTTAATAAATTTATTGTTTCAAGTATATCGTCTTCAGGATATATAATGCTGCCATCACGTTTTGATAATAAAAACATATGTAATCCATATTCTGCATCCATATCTGCTTCACCTGGATTTGGTGCAAAAGTAAATTCTTTATCATTTTGATCGATATTTAATTTATATTTTTTATATATATCCTTATTTTCATCGAGTGCATTTAACATTTTAATAAATGGAGGAAGCATTCTTTTTTCTTCTTCAGGAAAATAATAAATCCAAAATTTTCTTAATCTAATTCTAATTACATAAAATAATTTACTAATAAATTCATCATGAATAGGTATACTATAATCTTTTGCAATTTTTTTAAAAATACTTGCATACATCTTACAAATAGTAATTTCAATTTGTCTAGTAGATCTGTGATCAAATGGTCTATCAGTATATGGAACTGCCTCATCTGTATTTATTCCTGCAAATGCTCCGGGAAGACCAGCAGGTACACTTGATGTATAGTTAATGGAATCTATATAAGATTTAATATATTCGATAATTGTGTATGGAATCTGTAATGTACGAAGTGTTGTTTGTATATTATTGCGCATAGTACTTTCTATAGGATTAAAAGGAACGAATTTATCATCTTCCATCACACTATAGCCATATACACCATGAGCACTAGCATATAAAAATAAAGAGCCACCAAAATCAGGTGTAATGGAAGAACGTTTTTTGGAGGTTGATTCCTGTTCTTTAAAAAAAGATGCAAATATATAATTTATCATTAAAAATTCACAAATGGATTGTTCATCGTCAATTGTTTTAACTTCACTCAACTCCCATCCACCACGTCTTTCAATAACTCTTGCAGCAATTGTATCAGGTATTTCAACCCATTTCCAAGGTGATTGTAAAATATCGTTAACCACATCAACTTTTTCTCGTGATGCATATAGAGGCATATCTTCATCTTGCTTATCAGGTAAAACAGTAGATGGACTAGGTTTGAAGTCTAGATCATCAATATATGTTATTTTTTTTATAGGTTGTTGTGATAACATAGAAAAAAACGACATTATTGTATATAATAAAATAATATAATTAATTTCGAATAATAGTATTCATATTATTTAGAATTTCAAGTTTTTCAATAGTTTTTTCAGTATTGCTTTTTTGAATGCCATTAAAAAGATAGTCGGTTTCAGGAGAGATTTCATTTTTTTTGATTTCTTTATAAATAACATTAATTTTAGAAATAATTTTTTCAACATAACTCTTATCTTCAATTATATCTAAATTAAGATTACATGTATCAGTAATGAGAGAAATAGCAAAATAAATTAAATATTTCCTTTTTTTTTTAGATCCATTAGTAAATCGAATACAAAATAAATCTAATAGAGCATTAATAATTTTATCAATAATTTTATTATTTAATGATTTAGAGTAAAAAAGAATACAATCCCAAATGATCCAAATGGGATCTTTTTGAAATTTGTCATCGACATTAGCTGAAAACGGTCGTCTTTCAATAAAACAAGATTCTTTCTTCTTTTTACAAATATTTTCAAATTCAAGGATCCATTCAAACCAATAACATGCTTCAAGGCCGTTTTTAGATTTTTTAGATAAATGAAAGCAAAGTTCATTAACGGAAATAAAAAGTTCTTTAGGGTCATCTTTTTTAAAAATAGTTTGTGCAAATGAAACGTCAGGAGCCTTAAGTTTAGAAGACATATTAGAAAGATCAAATTCTTCATTTTTTTTAATTTTGATTTGTTCGATACTATGTTTTTTACGTGATTTACATAAAATACAAATAATTTCAGCAAATAATTTACGAATTTTGAAATTATTTCTCATGGAAAGTTCAGAACCGATGTATCCGTTTTGGAGGACATCTTTAAATTGTTGAAAGCGGAGTAAAATATAAATGGGTAATTTAGGATTACCTAAATGAATATATTTACCTACATAATTTAAAATAAAATCCCAAACTTCAATAAAATTACCTGAGCAAATAAATTCAGCGCTCCAATAAAGAGCTTGTTCAATTTTGCAAGAATAAATAGAATTTAGTAATTGTTTTTTGACATCAGTTTTTTTAAATTTGGAAAAAGTCATACCTTTAAATTCGTTATCAGTTCTTAAATCGTTAATATCAGAATCATTCATATAAAAATTAAAATAAAAAAAATAACATAATTATACATATATACAAATGGATTTATCAAAAGCTTATTCCAAAATAGAAAGGACGTTAAAAAAAACTCCTCCATTATTATTCATTTTATTAATGTTGATAACAACTTATGTAATATATAAAATATATAGAGTAATAAAACCAGTAAGTGTAAAGGAAGGATTTATAGATCAAAGTGAAGATGTAGTAGTAAAAAAAGATTTTGAGAGTTATGATAATTTTTATGTAGATGTATATGATGATTTATTTTATGAAGATTTAGTAAATGAATATGAGGTAGGGTCTATAGAAAATATAACAGAGCCTGATTCTGAAAGTAAGGTATTACAAATAGGAAGTAGAACAGGAAAAATAGCAAATAGTTTCAAGAAGAAGGATATAAATATAATAGGTATGGATGAGTCAAAAGCGATGGTGGATAAAGCCAAAAAGGCGTATCCAAGTATAGAATTTAAAGTGGGTAGTCCATTAAAAGCATTTACATTTGATGCTGGTTCATTTACACATATTTTGTGTTTGGATAATACATTTTATTATTATAAAGATCAGAAGCAATTTATAGAAAATGTATATAATTGGTTAATACCCGGAGGATATTTTGTGTTGCAATTGGCAGATAAAGATATGTTTGATCCGCAAGTGCCTGCAAGTAAACCATATTGGTTAGTAAATCCTCAATCACATTCGGAAAAAAGAATAACAAAATCAAAGGTAGTATTTAATAATTTTGATTATACATCGAATTTTGAAGTATTTCCAAATGATTTTGTTCAATTTAGAGAGATATTTAAAGATGATAATGGAAAGATGCGTGAAAATGAGCATAATATGAAAATGCCAAGTATAAAGTCGGTAATAAATATGGCAAAAGAGACGGGTTTCATAGTATATGCTGAAGTAGATTTATTAATGTGTAAGAGAGAATATCAATATTTGTATATTTTCCAAAAGCCAGTTTAAGGGGTTTCCGTGGGGGTTCCGCCCCCCTACGACGGTTATGCGGCTGCGCCGCGGTGTTGAGTTTATTTAAGTTATTTTAAAATATATATTATTAAATAACTTAAATAGGTGTATTTGAAGCACTATGAAATTTAATAACTTCTCCCAAATATTTTGCATCATTAAATAGAGATTTTTTTGATTTATCGTGAAATATTTCTGTTATTAATACTATTTCATTATTAGGTAATAAATAATATATATATGGGTGTTTCTTTTTATCAAAATTTCTATCAAATTGTGTTTGTGAATATACAGCATACATCTTATCCATTTATATATAATAAATAACTTATATTTATTTCAATTTTATTTTTATTTTAAAATAATTAAATCTCTCAATTTCTCTCGTTGATTTCGTTTTTCTATTCTTATATGAAATCCTTGAAATATAGAAATGATTATACATTTTCATTTACTGATACGAGAATTAAAAAAAGATTAAACGAGAGATTTTGAGAGAAATTAACTTAAATAAATCCGAATATATAATACAAAATGATTCCTATTGAAGTAGTAAATATAATATTAGACTATATAGGTGATCTAAATAATAATATTATTAAAACACAATTTAAACTACTTACAAATGAAGAATACTACAAAATAAATTTTAATAGTGATTTATTATGGAAAATAAAATCCGTTCTTGTAATGAAACAAAAATATCCCATTTGTGATTTTTTTTATAACAAAAATAATATAACTTTATACAAAAATGGGGTTGAACATTATGAAAAACAATTACGACAACATAAACATGTATAATTAAGTTATTTAATAATATATATTTTAAAATAACTTAAAGAGCGCGGCGAAGCCGCATTAAAACAAACGTGGCGCAGCCACATAACACCCGTCGCAGGGGGGCGGAACCCCCACGGAACCCCCATTACTCTCTCAAAGAAGGATTTACACACAAGTCTTGACTAGGAAATATTTCTCCTGACATACATACATCATTTTCATTTACCTCAATACAACTTCTAAAACCCCTATCTTCTCCTATATAACAATAACCAGCCTTACCTTTTCCATTCATTTGAGTTGAACTTGTTGCATCATCCGGTAATGGAGCAGTTTTAGAATCAGCATCAGCTAATGCAGATGTTAATCCTGCACTCATAGAAGTAGTCTTAACTGTAGAATCAACTTTAGTTACGTCACCTGACGCACTATCACCCATATCTACCTGACCTTTCACTACTTCAACACCACTTTTAACTGTCCCAGCAGCAACATCAATACCTAATTTCGCCCCCTCAGCAGCAATATCAGTTGTTTCTTCAGTAACTTCAGTCACAACATAACCAAGAGTTTTAAGTATTTGATTAATAATTGGTGCAAAGAAATCTCTAATATTTTGAAAAAAATCACCTAAATAAGTAAATATGTTTACTCCCAAAAATAATAAGATCAATACAATTAATCCAAATTTATACATTTTACTTTTATCTGAAAAATCAAAAAAACTGGATTTGGAACTTGATTCAACAGGAGCAGAAGATTCTATATCTATTGATATTCCCTGAGGATTGCTTTTTGTAATAACGTCATCCATATATATTAAATGGAAATATAATTTTTAACATTCAAACAAAAAAATATTTAACAATAATATATGGATTATATTATTCCAGCATTTTCTATGTTAGCAATTGATTCACTATACTTAAGATATATTGGAGGACCTATTTTTCAAAATACTATCAAAAATATTCAAGGTGAAAAATTAAAACTGAATAATATTGGAGCAATCGGATCTTATATACTTTTGATTTTGGTATTATATAAATTTATTATCATGGAGAAAAAACCTCTATCTGATGCGTTTATATTAGGTATTTGTGTCTATGGTATATTCGATTTTACAAATCTAGCTATTTTTAAAAATTATGATTATTTTGCCGCAATCACAGATACCATTTGGGGAGGAATACTATTTTATACAGTAACATATATAACATACAAACTACTTAATATTAAAATTAAGTAAATATATATGGAAGGCTATGGATATGGAATTTGGTTGGTGTATGATCAAGATATTTTTAATACACCACATTTAGGACATTTTACAATAGCTTGTTTAATGGAAGATTTAAACGAAGCAAAACAATTATTCAACGAAATTATTAATAAATTTGGTAATAGTTTAACTATTCAAATTGATAAAAAATATCAAATATATGAAACAAATATTTATAAAAATGATAATAATGATATTTTATCATGGGGATATAATGGAACGTGTGAAAAATGGAATGATCTCAAATTAACTTGTAACCCATATACATGCAGTTTTTCTGAAGAACCTCATACTAGTATTCAATATTCAAAAAATCCAAATTTATTAAGACCATACAACTATAATGAAATATCAACAACTATAAAATGTAATATACATTTGGTAAATATAAAATCAGACCTTCCTTCAGATTGGTTTATTATTATATAAAGTAAATATATAATGAAAAATTTGTTTGATAATGGTTTCCTTGTGTTTGAAAATGTAATTAGTAAAAATTCAGAAAATATTATAAATTATAATATTGATAATGATGTTATCGATTATAAATCAGTTAAAGATTATATTGATAGCTTTATGATGCCTACCATAGCAAACAAATTAAATATAAATTATAAAATGCCTTACCATAAATATAGGTATAGTAATAATAATAATTCTACAGATGCTTCTACATTTCATAATGATAACTATAATTTTTCAAATATGAATATTATACCAGTATACACATGTTTATCATATTTTGACGAAGCCAAACTAGAATTAGTCCCAAAATCACATATAAAAAAAAATAGAACATGGAATAAAGTAATGGAAAATTATAATAATAGAATAGAATTACTTATACCAGCAAATAGTATAATAATTTTTAATTCAGCCCTTTTCCATAGAGGAAAATCTTTCGAAAAGGGAAAAAATAGAAGATTATTACAAGTATTTGATTGTTTTATAAATGAAGACGACTTTAAAAACTATTCAAATAGATTAATATCTGTACAAACAAATAAATTAAAGTTTATAAATGGTATATCGTCACTTTCAAAAATAATATCATATAATCAAACTATTTTAGAGTCATATGTATTTATCCATTTTGTATTAGTATATTATAATTTACAATACAAGATTATATTAATTGATTTGCCACCATATGAAAAAACCGGTAAATTTATTAATTATGAAGCTGGAAAAAAAATGTATTATAAAGATGTAAATGGTATGATACCATCAAATATTAATATAATATGTAATGATTGGGTCAAAGAATATAATCCTAGTAACTTTTACTTATTTTTATTCATATTTATAATATTAATTATCGTGTACCTTAAAATGAGGAAAAATAAAAAAACAAGATCCAAATTCAAATCTAGAAAAAGGTAGTACCTTTTTTTAAGTGGGGGTTCCGCCCCCCTACGACGGTTATGCGACGAAGTCGCGTTTCTTTAAGTTATTTTAAAATATATATTATTAAATAACTTAAATAGGTTGAATGGAATTTCTTTTTATTTTTAATTAATCTCTCAATTTCTCTCGTTGATTTCGTTTTTCTATTCTTATATGATATCCTTGAAATATTGAAATGATTATACATTTTTCAACATACTGATATAAGAATTAAAAAAAGATTAAACGAGAGATTAAGAGAGAAAATAAATAATAAATACGATCCTTCTTATTTAAGTTATTTAATAATATATATTTTAAAATAACTTAAAGAGCGCGACTTCGTCGCAGGGGGTTCCACCTCCTATTAACGAGGTGTACCAGGATTTGGACCTCGTTGTGGCCATTTACCACCACCATTTCCATATGTTCTATTTACTTTATAATTTACTAATGGAACCTTTGGATCATAACTAATTTTTCTATTGGGTCCAGGTACATCATTTTGACTCGAATATGCAAAATTTTTAAAACTTCCATTACATAATAATGGACCATTTTCTCCAGCCAATTGTAAATTTTGTGTATTTGGATTCGATCCTAATTGCGTTTGCGTCGCAAATGTTTGACCACGTTGTTGTCCAAGTCCCCTTGAAAACCTTGAATATATTTCCTTTGATGTAAAATTTGCACTATTTTTTTTATACTTAAATATTTCTGCCTTTCTTCTCTCATCTAATTGATCTGTTGTATATATACCCCTATCTATACAATTATTTTCTTCGCGTGTCCACTCTCTTGGTGGATCAGGTCCAGGACCAGTTTCACAACCATTTGTTCCTTCAAATATTATTTGTATTATTATTGGTGCATTATTTGATCTTTTATTAGTAGGTATACCTGATGACACATCAAAACCATATTCTTGTACATAATATGTAAAAGATGATCCGCCATAATGTGTTCCATTCCATTCAAATGTTATTTCATTTCCTGAAACCTCGTTTGTAGGCATTAATGGATTCGTTGATGGATCATAAATTCTACCTGATGAAGGATCCAATTCACTATTTATTATATAATTAAATGAATTATCTTCAACATCATATGGTTGAGGTAATGTAAATTTTTGAGGACCTGGATTTTCACCATCTATTGCGTAGACATTTATTATTTTTGAAAAAGCTACAGGAGCATCATCTACTGCATTTATACTTATATCTATAGTAGCCGAATTTGTTATATATTCCACACCATCAAAATATTCTCTTGCATATGCTGTAAAACTATCTAATCCCCAATAATTATTATTTGGTATATATTGCACCTGTTCTGATGAAACAAAATAAGGTGTAGTAATAATCCTAGTTCCATTTTCTTCTAATTCACCGTTTATTGGTAAAGTATTTACATAAAAAAAGTATGGAGTATTTCCTTTTGGAATTGCTCCTTGTGTTAATTGATTTAAATCTATATTTAATGCAGTATCTTCTAATGTCACCAAACTAATATCTTCTAATTCTACTAATTTTCTTATATTTACTATTGATAAATTTGAGCAAATATCACTTGTTGCTATACCATTTTCTTTTACATAAAAATTAAACGACATATCACCATAAATAAAATTACCATCAACATTTGTAAAACCTATGGTTATTTTAGAATCTCCTAACGTTAACTCATCACCATCATTAAGAACTGTTCCTGATTGATTCAAACTTAAATCATTTGTATTTTGTATATAATAATTTAATTGTCCATATTCTTCATATACACTAGCTGATAAATCTATTTCATATGTATTTTCATTACTTTGTACTACATAATTTATTGAAGGTCTAATTTGAGGAATTACATATACATTAACACTACCATCAGTTACTGAAGCTACACCATTTATAAAATAAGGTCTAAAATTAAAACTACTATCCCCATAATAATTCAAATGAGGAATGTAAGATATATCATTAAATATTTGGGTTGAATTTAAAACTACTGGTACATTTTGATAATTTATAGAAACATCACTTGATATAGATTCTATTTCAAAATAATATTGATCTTCTACTACATTATTTGCACTTAACTCAATATCTAAATAATTATTCATTAAAACAGTATAACTTACATCTATAGGGGTAATTTCTTCCTCTGCCCAACCAAAATACAACACACCCATAGTTCCTATTCCACCACTATACGAAGTTGCACCTGCACCACCACCTGCCCCAAAAGTATTTGATGTTTGTCCAATTTGATCTGTTGTACTTATTATTCCTCCTTCACCTGATATTCCTGCCTCTCCTCCGAATGTTGTTGAAGATCCAGCACCACCACCTGAGAGATAAATAGAAGATGGATCCAAAAATATTACATTATAAAATCCGGGTGCATCAGGTAATCCTGAAACACCTGTTTCACCATTTTCCGCATCAGAACCATTATTATCTTTATTTCCCCCAGGACCACCATCCGGACCACCTAATGGTGTTTGATCATTTGTTGAAGGAATATCTAAAAAACTTGTGTATGGATCCATTCCATAAGTAATTCTACCATATCTAGTATTTGTTTTTCTACCTCCCAACAAATATAACGCATTATTTATATTTGTATAGCCACCTATACTTCCGACTTCTGATACACCAGTATTACCATAACCAAATTCTCCACTAACCCCTATATTTATATAATATTGTTGGCCTTTTTCTAATTGCAACCCTACAATAGAATGTTGTCCACCACCACCACCACTACCATATCCTCCATCACCACCTGCACCACCTGCAGCTGATATAAAAAACACTTTTGTAGTTATTTCAGGCTTTATAGTAAAACTTTTGTTTGTAACTGCAAAATTATACACACCATTATTTAATAATATATTATTACTACTAAAATCATAAGATGTTGAAAGCTTATTTGATGTACCTTGAGGTGTAAATACATCATTTCTTTTAATAGGAAACCAAAAAATTACCAATCCTGGGCTTCCATGTCCTCCAGCTAACCCTACAACTGATATAATACCATCACCACCACCACCACCTGCTCCAAAATTATTTGCGTAATACGTTGCATTAATATTTCCACTTGGTCCACTACCATATCTATATCCTCCTTGAGCATAAATTCCTGCAAATCCTTCACCAGCACCCCCACCACCATATGATAAAAAGGGAGAATTATTTTTATATCCAGGTAGAGGACCTGTAAAAGAACTATTTTTTCCATTAGCAGTATTACCACCATTACCACCAGCATAATTATTACCTTGAGGATTTACATTATTATTAATATTACTTGTTCCCCCAGCTCCATTCGATGGTGATCCAAACGTAGCACCAGGACCACCACCACCACCACCATTTGCTTGTAACCACACAGTATTATTCAACCTAATTATTGTGGGTCCACCACCACCACCACCACTACCACTACTCCCACCGCCACCACCACCATTACCAGGATATATATTAAAACTTGTATCTGAATATAGATTAAAGTTGTTAATTATAGAAATAGTACCTCCTGCTCCTCCTCCACCATTTGTAGGAAATCCACTTACGTTACCAGCAGCCCCACCACCACCACCACCACCAATTGCATAACAATTAAAACTAACATCTTCCATCCATACTATATTTACACTCGTATCTATAGGCAAATATGATGAATTACTATTTCCCCAATTTGAAAAATTATATACAAATCCATAACCATAACTAGCTGTTTCAAAATAAAATATCTCCTGGTCCGATTTAAAATATTTATAATCATATTTATAAGTAGATGGAGTATCATATTGAATTTGAACTGTTGCAATATTAGACGATACATTATTAATATTATCTGTAGCATAATATGTAAATTGATCTCCGTTACTTCCTTTATAATTAATATCAGGTGTATAAGAAGCTGTTCTTCCAACCAAACTTAATGTACCATAATTAGGATTTGTTTGTATATAAAAATCCAAATTTCCTAGTCCTACTTCAACACTTGTAGCACTTAAATCAATATCATATGTAATTATATTTGTTGATGTATTTTCTACAACATTTGATAAAGTCAAGTCATATGCAATTGGTATTGCAGGAACAAAAGCAATTGAAATGTCTACTCTACCAAGATTTGATGAAATATCTTGAAGATTAATTTCTTGTGAATAATAGGTAAAAAAATCAGTACCATAATATCCAGGATTAGGAATATATGAAATATCAGTACTACTAAAAGATACTCCTTTTTGAATAGGAGTATTTTGATGATTTAAAACGCCAAAATTAGCACAAGTATCTATGTAATAAACTAATGTTTGATGATTTAAATCTATATTACTTAAATCTATATTTAATGGTACATCTTCTAATGTATTATAGCTCAAATCCCCAACATATAAAGGGTCTGTAACAAATATTTGTCCTCTACCTAAATTAGAACTTATATCATCAGAAACAATATATTCATAAAAAGAAAATGATGTATCATATTGTGTAAATCCAGGTTGAGCTATAAAATTAATTAAATTAGATGATAACTCAAAATTCTCAGTACCTGTTGGAATAATAAAATTACAACATGGATCTTCAAGTTGTCCATATCCGGATGGAACCGTTTTTTCAATATAAAAACGATTATTTGAAGATATAGAAAGTGTTCCTGGTAATTCAAATATTCCTGAAGAATCAGAAAATACTGTTCCACTAAAATCATGAACATGTAACGTATCTTCATACCATAAATAAACATTTGCATTTGTATCCGAAGAAGATTTATTAGTTTTCCAAAAATTTTGAACAGCACTATATGTTACTTCGGTATCAGTAGTATATGTTGCTTTTACATTAATTATACTATCATTTAAATTACTAGTTATAGGAAAATCAGTTAATGTATTAAAATAATATAAATATTGAAATGTTGATTGAATAGAATTAGTATTATCCCACCAATCTGAGTTTAATGAAAATCCTCCAATATATATTTCTCCATAACCAACGTTACTTGTTCCTTGTACATCTGAAATAATGATTCGATTACATTTTGTATAATCTTGATAATAACCACTATTAATAGAACCTCCATTAATGTTTCCAAACTCTAAAACATGTACTTTAGCATATTGTGTAAATTCAGAAGATCTAGAAAAATTACTATAATCCAAGGTCAAAATTTCATGAATTGTTCTATCACTACCAGTAATATCTAAATTTCTATAAGGAATCATACTAATTATTATTTTACGACCATTTGTTGCGTCTGTAGGAATTCCATATGCGGCATATAATGTATTAAAATCCTCATTTAATATTTGTAAATACTGATAATTATATAGATTATCAATCTGCCATATATTACCAGGACTCTCTATAGCAGTACCTAGAGTATTGAGTTTTGGTGAATCAACAACATTTGTAATATCAATAGTATAAGTATTTGTATCAAATAAATTATAATTTTGTTTAAATGTACCACTATAATTAAAAATTTGTGTATATTCAAAAATATTTGTATAAAATGCTTCCATAGAATTAATAGGAGTACTGGAATGCTGTGTTGGTATAAAAGTGTAATTTTTTATACTATTTTTTGTTAATGTAGTTAAAATATTAAGTTTAAAATCTCCACTTACAATAATTGCATAAGAATTATATTTTGACATATCAAGAATTCCACCTAATGCAGTACCTGCTTTTAAACTATACCATCCACCTTGTGGATATGCATTCAAGGACTTACTATTATAAATTTGTCTATATAAATAAAAAGCACCTGCATTAACAACACGAGTCCCTGAATCTGCTGGTACAGCAATATATCCATAATTTAAATTAGCTGTACTAGATTCATTATCTTGAACAAGATTACCAGTTAATAGAGAATAACCTATGGAATTTTCACCACCAGGAAAAAAAGATGTTAAAATAGATTTTTTTATATAATTAGAATAAACAGTTTGTCCATAAAAACTATTATTATTAAATGAATATGCTGAAGGAGTCAAGTCATTACCAGTAATATTACCTAATAAATAGTCATATCTGTCAGAATTACCTTGTGGAATTAAGTATGTGTTTGAAGAACTATTCATAGCTACATTATGATAATAACCATACATATAAGTAAAATTGGGAGGGTATCTATTAAAATCATTAATAATTGAAAAAAAAATATTGCTAGATGGATCTAAGAATATGCTAGTGGGATTAAATTTTGAAAAACCGCCTTCTGTAGTAGGGGTTTGTGCAGGATACTTATCATTTGGTTGAGCAAATTTTTGAAATAATTCTTTATTAACAGAATTGTAATAAGAAATATTATTAGGATCAGAAATATTAAAAACTTGTATTTGATTATATGGTGTATTGCCACCAGCATTATTACCCGGAAACCCATATAATTGCATAAATTCATTATTGTACCATGAAACAGCTAAATGATTAGAATTGATTTGAAGACCAGTATATAAAATATTGGGTAATTGTGCAATAGGAGTAGATGTATTTAGAGGTTGATAATATAATTGAATTTTTTTTGTTCTAGATTCCAAATTAATAGGATCAATAGACATTATATATAATAATTTGAATTAAAAAATAATTATATATTTTTACTTATGATCTTAAGGGTTATAACCATCTTTATTGCCCATAAAGAACCATCGAAGTGATAAATATCTAGGTTTAGATTTATCGATAGAATCGCCAGTCATTTGTAAATTAGGACCTTTATCAACGATTCTTTGTATTTGTGCAGTTCCTAAAGCAGAATTAAAATATCTCAAGTCAGAAATATATCCGGAAAATCCGCCATTCATAGCAACATAAACATCACCATAATTTTGTTTAGGGACACCAGCTAACATAAGACGTTTAGTTAATTTGCCATTAATATAAGCATCAAGAGTTCTATTTTCGACCCGAATTTGAACACAAACCCATTTATTAAGAGGAATATCGTCAATAACGACTTTTTCATTAATATTATTGAATGTATTCATAACAACAACAAGGGCATTTGTATTGGGTGCAATATAAAGTCCAGGTGCATTATTAGGTTGATTCATACCTTTAAAAGCTCGTTGATCATAGTTAATATTATCATTACCTTTGTGGAAAATGTGTCTAAATTGTCCTTGTTGATAAACAAGGTCATCAATAAAAAGCCATACAGAATAAGTAAATTCAATACCTTCAGATTGGTCATCAGAACGTGTTACAGGAATAGCATTAGAATCGTTAGGATCTTGTGGAATAACAATCATTTGTTTAGCATCAACCATACCATTAACAAGATAAGGAGATTTAGAAAGAGAGAAAACCCATCCTAAAAGACTTGCAGCTGCTCTAATAGCAATAACAAAAACAACAATAATTAATAAAAGAAAGGCGAATTTTGCTACTAAACTATTTGATTGTAAAAAGTCTTGAGAACCACTAACCATTTTTTGATCTCTAAAATTATCAAATGTTCCTGCTCCTTGTGAAATTGATCCAAATGTTGACATATCTATATATAATACATAAGAAATTTAGATATGAAAAAGCAATTTAAGATATGAATTAAATTTCAACACTACCTTGTTCTTCTTCATCCTTTAAGAATGTTACCTTAATACTATAAGGGAATTGTAATCCAGTACCACCAGGACCTGCTTTATAAATATTGAAAGCTTCTTGAGGATTAAGAGCATCATTATAATAATGTACATTAGAAGTAAATCCTGAGAAACCTCCTAGAGGAGTAACATAAATAGGTGCATTATTGGCAATTTTAGCAACACCCGGTAAAACACATGTTCTGACTAATTTACCATCAATATAAACGTCTAAAGTTCTACCATATAAACTAACAATAATATTGACCCATTTTTGAAGAGGAATATTTGCTACATTACAGTTATGAACCATACCTTCACCAGTATTATCACTTTCAGGATAACATGAAACAGCAACCTTAAGATTGTTTTCAATAGCCCCAAGAGTAATAGAAGGAGATGGTTCAAGACCTTGGTCTAAACGACCTAAAACAATTTTAGGTTCTCCATATCTATAACTCCAGTCATCAATATAAATCCAACAACTATAGGCATAATTATTAGAATTAGAAGAATCAATATCATCAGCACTAATTTTAGTAACTTTTTTGGCATCTTTCATGCCATCAATTTTAGTAGATCTACTGAATAAATATCTAATTATTAAAATCAATAGTAGAATAATGACTACTCCAAATACAATACTCTTAATATTCATAATATAATATACAGTTAGAAATTTTCTAAATTATTGGAGGATTATTATTTTTTGCAGAATTATACAACCATTTAATATTATTTCTTGATAAATTATCATTAAAATACATTACATTACAAATACCTCCATGAATACCAGGATCTTCGCCAATACTAATAATATCATATTCTTTATATGGAATAACACCAATAGAAGATGAAACTAATTCATCATTAATAAAAACATCTAAAGTTCCACCATTATAATTAACAACAATATTGTTCCATTTTTGCATTTTAATAATATCTCTCTCTTTATAAACAATATTATCTTCTTCATTAGAGACTTTCATTTTAACCATAATGGAATTTTTCTTAACATTAAATAAAATATTTGGTTTATTACCAATATTAAGTAAAGAGGTATATTTTGAATAACTAAAATTAGTTTCAGGTGGTAATGAATCTATATAAACCCAGCATGAAATAGCATAATGGTAATTAATAGACGCATCCGGATCATCGCCATATTTACTTTTTTTATAATTTAAATCTTGAAAGTTGGACAATTTTTTATATTTATAAAGATTTACTGGATCAGTTAATAAACGCGTAGCATTATGTGTAACAATTTGTTGAGTAACAATAGGTAAAACAAAATAAATAAGTACAAGAATAATTTCAATAAGAAAAATAATAAGTGTAGTTTTGGCAGTAATATTGTATTGATATTTAACATATTCAATTAAATCTAAAAATGCACAAGGGATATAAAGTACTAAATAAACAAACATTTTAAATAATTTCCAAAAAATATTAGCATCCTTATCACTAGGTTCTCCTAATAGAGAATCAATTCTAGCGACTTTAATAAGATATGCAATAACACCAATAATAATAAGAAGATTAACGCCATATAAAATAAATCCTGTGGCTTGAGAGAAATTAGTAGCAATAAAGAAAATTAAATAAACAAAAGCGGCAATAAGACCAAACATTAAGGCAGTAGATAAAATTTTACCAAAAAACGTCATATCAGAAGTTTTTTTTTCATTTTGAAAGAATTTGCGTTTTTTTTCGTAATAAAAATATAGAATAAGTAATACCATACCACTTAAAATAGCAATAAATAGACTTAATCCAGGGCTTTTAGTAGCAAATTCAAAAGGATTATACGTAAAATATAATCCTAGAGTTAATAAATATAATACAAAACCAAAAATTGCAATTAATTGATATTTATGTTGAATAATCCATGTTTTAATACTATCCAAAGTTATCATTAATAAATCATTAGAAATAAATTATTATAAATTTTCCATAGCAGTTTTTCTTCCATGACAATCTCTACATAATGCTACTAAATTATCAACATGATTAGAGCCACCATTTTCTAATCGAATTTTGTGATCAACTTCAAACCATGCAGGTAATTGTTTTTTGCAGTGTCCACATGTCCATGATTGTTGTGAAGCAACGAATTTTTTCTTAGTTTCGCTAACAGAGCGTTTAGATCCTTTTTTGCCTGATTCCATAATTTTTTGCGTTTGTCTACATTCTTGATTAGAGTTAGGGATAAAGGAAGTAGAATTAGAAAAATCAGTAAATGGAGTAAGCATATCAATAGAACTAGAACCCATAGGCATATATTTAATAATATCACGTGCTTGATTTAAAACAGTAGCAGATTCATTAGGATTTTTCTTTAAAAATAAATAAATACTAAATCCAGCAAATGCAAAACCAAACATTTTAAAATATTTTTGCCAAGATTGTATTAATTTAATATATTTTCCATCATAATAAGTATTAACTACTAAAAATCCGGTTATAACAATAATTAACAATTCTAATTTCATATATAATTATTAATTATTATTTTCTATCTACCAACAGCTATTTTTCTCTCTGTTGTCGGCTATTTAAGTTATTTTATATAATATATTCTAAAACAACTTAAAGAAACTCAGTACCGCGGCGAAGCCGCATAACCGTCGCAGGGGGGCGGAACCCCCACATAACCTCCGTCGCAGGGGGGCGGAACCCCCACGGAACCCCCTATTGAGCATATTCTGTTACTACATTTGTCAATTCCAATTTTTTATCATTATTTGACACTTTTGCTCTTGATGTTCTTGCTTTTGATTTTGATCTTGACTCTTCTATTAGAGATAATTTTTTTAATGACTTTGGCCTTGTCATACTTCTTGATACCTTTATTTCTCTCTCTATTCTTTTATTACCTATAAATTTATTCAATTCTCTTATCTCTCTTATTAATTGTGCTATGTTTATTTTTTCATAACCCTTTACATATAAATTATTTACTAATAACGATCTTAATCTATTTAAAAATATCTTTATTTTTTCCTTTGGTATTTCTATTTTTTCAGGTTCTATTTCAAAAAATGTATAATATACTGTTATTAAACCAAATATATCCGCATTATACCTATATACTTCATTAAAATAACGATCTTGCATAAATTTATAATCACTCGTCGTAAAATGCATTAATATATTTGTTATATAATCTGAAAAATAATACAAATAATAACCATATTCTATTAAATTTTGTCTCTTTATATCTGATAAATAAGTATCATCACTTATACCTGATGAAAATACCTTATTAAATATTACTACATTATCATCATAATATCCATAATAACGCGCTAATTTTATTAAATATTCGTTTATAACGTAATTTCTCACATTTTGTGCATTAAACAATATTGTCCCTTCTTTTACCCTTTCTAAAAAAAAATCATAATTTAATTTAAACTCTTCAGATATTATTATTGAAGAAAAAGGAGTATTATATTGTAAAGGTCTATTTAAAATTTCCACAGGAATTTTTCCATCTTTTACTACACCTGCTAACCCCCAATCTATTATTCTTGCAACATCATACTTATCAACCATTATATTTCTATCTTTCAAATCATTATGAACCACACCCGCCTTATTCATTAACGGAACAGATGTTTTTAACATATTTATTACTATTTCATTTAATTTAAATATTTTTACACCACTTATTCTTCCATCTTCCACCAACCAATCTTTCATATCAATACCCGCATCCGGCATATTTATACTTGTTAACTTATCCAATTTATTATTTACATTTTTTTCTGTTATATTATATCGTGTTAATGCAAAACATTTTTCATTAAATCCTTCCATATCTTCTTTTGTTAATTTATCAGGTATACACATTTCCACATCCAATAAATAATATTTTGCATAATTTTTTATTTTTTTTAATCTACTTAATATTTTTGTTATTTCTCTCATCTCTTCTTTACCATTTTCTTCTACTGATAACTTACTTACACCTTCTACTCTATTTTTTTTTGATTTACATTTTAATGCAGGTTTAAATATACATCCAAACCCACCTGATGCTAAAGCCTTTCCTGCTTTTTTTGATCTCTTATTTCTTGTATATTTTTTTTTTGCCATATTATTTATTATAAAGTGAGAAAACTATTTTTTATATAAATAATATGCCCCTATTATTAATATTACTATTAATACACTTATTATTAATTTTCTTCTATATCTCATCTCATCTCTTAATCTTATTTCTTTTGGCTTATATTTTTCATAATAAGTATTTAATGCTTCTGTAAATAATACACTATCTTTTCCTAATTCCTCGTTTATTTTATTATGTATATAATGTACCCATTTTATAAAAGCATCCTTCCCATCTAAATATGGTGTAACTGGATATTTATCTATCATTTGACTAAACTTATTACCTATCTTATCATGTGGTATAAATAAAGGAAAATTAGTAATTAAATCATAATACTTCTTTTTTGTTACTTCATTTGCCTTTGTAGGATATGATATTGCTATTGTCATTAAAAAAAACCAAAAATGAGGCCCCCAAACATTCGGATCTAACCTTTGACTCATTAATAATAAACTATATAAAAAGAAAGTTATTATAACCTATATCTAATGAACTCAAATAAATCATTTAATTTCTGTAATAATTGTGGAAAAGTTGGACATCTTTTTCAAAATTGCAAACATCCTATTACTAGTATTGGTATTATTAATTTCAGATTTATTGATAATGAACCTCATTTTCTTATGATCAGAAGAAAACATAGTTTAGGATTTGTTGAATTTATGCGAGGAAAATATCCTATGAGTAATTACTCTTATCTTCTAAATATTTTTAATGAAATGACTAGTCATGAAAAACATTTGATTAATACTCAAACGTTTGATGAATTATGGAAATATTTATGGGGTGATTATATTGGTATTCAATATCGAGGCGAAGAAAAAATATCTAGAGAAAAATTTCATTCTTTAAAAGAAGGAATTGATTATTTTGATTTAGAAAAAATTATTAATGATAGTAATAGCGTTTGGGAAGAACCTGAATGGGGATTTCCAAAAGGGAGAAGAAATTATCAAGAAAAAGATTTAACATGTGCACTAAGAGAATTTGAAGAAGAAACTGGTTATTCAAAATCTAATGTTCAATTAATTCAAAATATTATTCCCTATGAAGAAATATTTACTGGATCCAATATGAAGTCTTATAAACATAAATATTTTCTTGGATTTATTGATCCTTCTGTTGAACCTATTAATGATTTTCAACAAAGTGAAATTAGTGATGTAAAATGGCTGTCATATAATGATTGTATTAAAAAAATAAGACCATATAATTTAGAAAAAATAAAATTAATTAATAATGTAAAAAATGTATTACAACAATATAGATTATATTAATAATATATAAGTATTATGGAAAAATCTAAGAAACCCAAAAAAACTTTAAAATTAGTTAAAGAAATTCCTCTACTTACTAAGGATAATATTGAAGAAGTATATAAAAAGAACTTTGGTAAAGATGAAAATGATTTAGATAATGTTAATTACAATAATTTTTTAATTAAAAAAGAAGCTTTAAATCGTGAAATTATTATGGATGAAGAAAAAAATAATTCTGATTCTTTTTCATTTTTATATCCGTCTCTTGATGATCCACAATTCAATATTAAAATATCCGAAAAGAAAGAATTTAATGACACCAAATATGATGGTTCTCTTTATGAAATTGAAAAACAAGCAAAAATATTATGTGAAGCCGACTTTGAATTAAATCCGCATCAACTGTTTGTTCGAAATTTTCTTAGTTTTCAAACTCCTTATAATAGTTTATTATTATATCATGGTTTAGGAACTGGTAAAACGTGTTCAGCTATTACTATTGCTGAAGAAATGAGAACTTATTTAAAACAATTAGGTATTGGACAACGTATTATTGTTGTTGCTTCTGAAAACGTCCAAAACAACTTTAAATTGCAATTATTTGATGAAAGAAAACTCAAATTAGTTGATGGTATTTGGAATTTAAAAGCATGTACTGGTAATAAATATTTAAAAGAAATAAATCCCATGAACATGAAAGGACTATCTAAAGAAAATGTAATTAAGCAAATAAAACGTATTATTAATAACTCTTATATATTTTTTGGGTATACTGAGTTTGCAAATTATATTGTTAAAAAATCCAAGGTTGATGACGAAGATTTAACACCTAGTAAGAGAAAAAAAGAAATGATTAAAAAACTTAAACAAACCTTTAATAACCGTATGATTATTATTGATGAAATACAAAATGTTCGTATTACTGATGATAATAAAGACAAACGTGTTGCTATGGAATTATTTAAATTAGTTAAATATGCAGATAATCTTCGACTTTTATTTTTATCTGCTACACCCATGTACAACAGCTATAAAGAAATCATTTGGATATTAAATATCTTAAACCTTAATGACCGACGATCACAAGTTGAACTTAACCAAATATTTGACAAAGATGGCAACTTTTTAATCGCAGAAGATGGCACTAATATTGGAGAGAATTTACTTAAACAAAAGGCTACAGGATACATATCTTTTGTTAGAGGAGAAAATCCATATACATTTCCTTATCGTATTTTTCCATCCCTTTTCTCTCCAAAAAATACATTCAAAGAATTATCTTATCCACGTACACAATTAAATGGCACTCCTATTTTACAACCATTAGAACATATCGATGTTTATGTTAATAATTGTGGTGAATATCAAGAAAAAGGTTATGCATATATCATTTCAGAACTTAAGAAAAATTCAAAAACTTCGAAAGAAGGATTACCTACATTTGATAATATGGAATCCTTTGGATATACATTATTACAAAAACCTCTGTTAGCACTTAATATGGTATATCCATATTCAAAACTGGATGAAGCAAACCCCACTTTTGATTCAAAAACATTAATAGGATCGACAGGTTTAAAAAGGATCGTTAAATGGACAGAAACAACAAATCCACCAACGAAAAAGAACTTTGAATATAAAACAAAAGAATACAATAATATTTTCTCTCCATCCGAAATAGGAAAATATAGCTCTAAAATAAAAAATATTACAAATAATATTTTAAATTCAGATGGTATCGTTTTAATTTACAGTCAATTTATTGATGGAGGTTTAATCCCTATGGCTCTTGCACTAGAAGAATTAGGATTTTCTAGATTTGGAACAAAAGCATCTAATCTGTTTAAATCTCCCCCTGCACCAGTAATTGATTCTATTACATTCAAAACAAAAGAAGCTAGTGGTGATAATTTTAGACCTGCTACATATACTATGATTACTGGTGAAACCGCTTTATCCCCTGATAAAATATTTGATCTTAAAAATTTAACAGATGATGATAATAAAAATGGCGAAAAAATCAAGGTTGTATTAATTTCCAAAACGGGTGCCGAAGGTATTGATTTCAAAAATTTACGGCAAGTACATATTTTAGAACCATGGTATAATTTAAACTTAATTGAACAAATTATTGGACGTGCTGTTAGAACTTGTAGTCACAAACAACTTCCTTTTATTGAGAGAAATGTAGAAATATTTCTTTATGGAACCCTTTTTAATGACTCTAATGATGAAGCAGCTGATTTATATATTTATAGATTAGCTGAATTAAAAGCAGTACAAATTGGTAGAGTCAGTAGAGCTTTGAAAGAATCATCTGTAGATTGTATATTAAATATAGAACAAACAAACTTTACTGAAGAAAATATGAATACTATTGTCAAACAAAAACTTTCCAATAAATTAGAAATTGATTTTCCTATTGGTGATAAACCATTTACCGTTTCTTGCGATTATATGGAAACTTGTAATTTTAAATGCAAACCATTTAAAGAAATAAAAGAAGACGAAGTAAAATTAGATACATATGACGAATCATTTATTTTCATGAATACCGATAAAATTATTTCAAGAATAAAAGAATTATTTAAAATGAATTATTTTTATTCAAAAGACGATTTAATTGCAAATATTAATGTTGTAAAAAATTATCCTTTAGTACAAATTAATGCCGCATTAACACAATTAATAGATGATAAAAATGAATATATTACTGATAAATATGATCGTTTAGGTAATTTAGTAAATATAGATCTGTATTACTTCTTTCAACCATTAGAATTAAATAATGAAAATATTCCTTTATATGATCGAAAAGTACCTATTGAATTTAAAAGACCTGTTGTTGAATTTCCAATTAAAGAAGATATTGCACCTTTACCAATAACGTTAGCAGAAGAAATAACAGTTCAATCAGATAAAAAACCGGAATTTATAACTCAAATATATGAATATTATAAATTAGGTAGTAAAAATATTAATAAAGTAGAAAGAGGTGAAGAAAACTGGTATGTTTATTTTTCAAAAGTTAAATCTGAATTGAAATCACAATTTAATGTGTCAGACGAATTATTAGAAGAATTTTTAATATCACATATAACCGAATCTTTATTATATAACGAAACTTTTGAATTAGTCAATTATTTATATTTCTCTCCACAAAAATTAACAGATTTTGAAAAATTACTGAAGTCATATTATGATAAATTAATAATTACAGAAAATTCTATAACAGGAATCATTTTTGTCAAAGATAATAAATATCATTTATTAATACAAGATTCTAATTCATGGATTGATGGTCAAATCGAAGATTATAGTGATTTGCGAGAGAAAATAAAAAAATTCATTATAGAACCAATTACTAATTTAAATATATATGTGGGATTTATGGGTGATTTTAAAAACGAATTAAAAATTTTTAAAGTTAAAAATATGACAGATCCTAGAAGTAAAGGTGCACGTTGTGATCAATCAGGTAAATCAGAAACAATAAAATTATTAAATTTAATAATTGGTACAGAAATGTTTACAAGTGCTAATACAAAAGGCAGAAATAAAACAGAATTTTGCGTGCTTCAAGAAATGATTCTTAGAAAATATAATAATGAAAAGAAAAACGAAAAAATATGGTTTTTATTACCATGTGAAGCAGCAATTAATAATATAGAGAAAATACATTTTTAATTTAATTATATTTAATTTTAAAATTGAAAATAATTAAAGAATATACTCTAATAATATATTAGGATGGACGTTTCTAAGAAAGAAAGAATTAAAAAAAAGGATTTAGGTGTATATATGCCCTCATTATTATATAGAAAAATACAAATACCTTTTCATTTAGTTGGAAAAAATCTTAAACAATCACTAGAAAAGAAAATCTCTTTTGAAATAGAGGGAAAATGTACAATTGAAGGATATATTAAACCAAAATCTATTAATATATTAACATACTCTAGTGGTATTTTAAGAGAAAATCTTGTTGAATTTGATGTTGCATTTGAATGTATGATATGTTGTCCTGTTGAAGGTATGTTAATTCCTTGTTCTGTTAAAAATATTACACAAGCCGGTATTAAAGCGGTTATTCCAAATGAAGATAAATCACCTATAGTAGTATATGTAACACGAGATCATAATTATGATAATAAATTATTCATAGATGCAAAAATCGATGATACAGTTACTATTAAAGTAATAGGTCAACGTTTTGAATTAAATGATGAACATGTATCAATTATAGGAGAGATTGTAGAAACACAAAAAGAGAAATATTTGAAGAAAAAAGGAAGTAAGATAGGGAGCAAACCAAAATTAGTTATTAAAGAAAATATTTAAAAACAAAGGTTAACTTTATATAAATGGATACTGCTATCGATTTAAATTTACTCAAAGAAGAAATTGAACGTTTGACAAAGTTTCATCAAATTGAAATATTAAAAATTTTTAATAATTATTCAAATGTTACCTTGAATGAAAATAATAATGGAGTATTTATTAATTTAACCAATTTAGACAAAAATATAATAGAAGAATTAACTAATTATTTAGATTATGTACGTAAACAAGAAAAGCAATTAAATGCAGTTGAAGATGAAAAAAACAAGTTGACAAACACTTTCTTTAAAGATAATAAAGATAAAGATAATAATATAGTAATAAATGCATAACTCTTTTTTTTCTGATTTTGAAGATTTGGAATTAAATTTAAAAAATATAAATAAATATACAAGATTTAATATTATTGAAACGAAAAAAAAAATAGATAATAAACCAAAAAATATTATAAATAAAAATAATATTTTTTATCCGACTGAGGATGATAGTCTATTTTGGTGTTTTTATATATGTAGGCATTCCTTAGATAATTACATTAATTTTATTGAAAAGATGAATACAAATAAATTTGTGTATGAAAAAAAGGAAAAAATTAATATTATAGAAGAGTGTAGAAATAACAAAGTTGTGTTTAAAAATCTAAAGATTAGTAGAAATACTGTTGAAGATGATCTATTAAATGAAAAGAAAATATCTATTAAAACATTTCAAGTACTATGTCATTTATATGATATAAATGTTTATATGATAGACAATAAAAAATATTTCCCTATAATTACAAATGAAACAAAGCCTATCCATTTAATAGAAATAAAAAAAGAAAATAAACAAATATATGGTGTGATTGAAAATTTATCACAAGAAAAAATAAAATATTACCAAGAATATTATTGGAAGTTGGAAAATTTAGATAAACCATTAAAAGCTATTTCTAATTATAAATCAGCTGATTTAAAAGATATTTGTAGTAAAATGAACATTACATGCGAAAAATTAACAAAACCGCAAATGTATGAGTTAATATTAAATAATCTAGCTTAATAAACATATTATTATAAAATAAAATTGAAATTTATATAAAATAATATGTTTATTATTATATACTAATGTCTGAATCAAATTCGCAATCATTAATGGATAATATTGTTAAAATTTATTTAGAAAATGTCACAAATAATATTGATGGTGATCTTGAATTAGAAGTACGTTTTGGAACAAAAGGTATTAAAAAAATTTCAAAAATTGATTTTGATAATGCATATCAAAAACTTTTATCTTCAGGTTTCAACGTTAAATCTTCCGATAATTATTCATTAAAAATGAAAAGTGAATTTATTGACAAGAAAACCGGTCAAACAAAATTATCTAATGTAAGAGTGGAAGTTCCTGGTATGAATTTTATTACTCAATATTGTAAAACCGATTCTCTTGCCAATATTCCTGCTTTATTTGTTCAAAAAAAAAGTTTCTTCCAAAATGATAAACCTGTATATCCTGTAGATATTAACGATTTTAATTTTAGAATTTCTTTGGCACAAGAAAAAACGATTAGTCCATCTTCATCATTTGCTAATAATATTATTGCCTCTTGGGGTGAAAGTAAAAAAGAATATCGTTATCTAAATAGAACTTCGCTATCTCATCCAAAAATGCCTATTCGCGTTGATATCAGTATTACAAAAATGTCTAATAGACAGAAAGAATATAATATTGAAGCATCACAAGTATTTCAAAATATTGAACATTATGAAATCGAATTAGAATTAATAAACAAAGAAATTGGTCCTGGTACTGAATATACTACTGTGGAATCAATTGTTAAGGAAATTAAAAAAGTTGTTAAAATAATTTTATCAGGCTTACAGCAAACCAATTTCCCTATTTCATATTCAAAAATGAAAAATATTGGAGTTGATTATTTAAAACTGGTATTTCAAAAAGAGTATACTGAAAAAATGCAAATGTATTCTAGAAATTTTCTAGGACCCCAATCTGTTACACTACAAATTGAAAATATTGCACCAATTAATGAAGATGCAATTAGTCCTAATATTAGAAAAAAATATACTGTTACTGAAAAAGCTGATGGACTTAGAAAATTATTATTTATTAATAAAGATGGTAATATTTATTTGATTGATACCAATATGAATATCCAATTTACAGGAGTTACTATAAAAAATCCTGACCTATTAAATACATTATTAGATGGAGAACATATTTTACATAATAAGAAAGGTCAATTTATAAATTTATACGCAGCATTTGATATTTATATTCTTGATAAAAAAGATGTTCGAGTCTATCCTTTTATTCCTCCACAAGATAATGAAAAACAACAACTATTAACAAAGTTTAGATTACCTTTATTAGTAAATGTTATTCAATCTATTAATGTTGAATTTACAAAATCCGAAAAAAAGATTCCTATTAGAATAGAAAACAAAAATTTTAAGGCCGAAAATGTTGATCAAACTATATTTAATTGTTGTAGTACTATTTTACATCAACATCATCAAGGTTTATATGAATATGAAATTGATGGATTAATTTTCACACCTGCTGATTTAGGTGTTGGTGCAAGCAATATAGGTGAAGTTGGACCCAAAAAGAAGACTACATGGATTGAATCATTTAAATGGAAACCACCTGAATTCAATACTATTGATTTCCTTGTTACTACTAAAAAAACTCCTACAGGTCAAGATTATATTGGTAATGTTTTTCAAAACGGTACAGATGCGTCTGCATATGATCAACTTACACAATTTAAAACACTTATATTACGTGTTGGATTTAATGAAAGTCAAGATGGATATATTAATCCATGTGGTGATGTGATTGAAGGCAAATTACCAAGTTACACCGATGACGAACCAAAAAGAGGACAATTAAAACCGGTGCCATTTATGCCTACAAATCCATCAGATCCTGAAGCTCAATTTTGCAATATTATATTAAAAACCGACGATTTAGGAAATAAAAGGTTATTTACAGAAGAAGATGAAGTATTTGATGATCAAATGATTGTTGAATTTAAATATGATTTTACGAAAGAAAAAAATTGGAGATGGGTTCCTATTAGAGTAAGATATGATAAGACTGCTGAGTTTAAAAAAGGCGAACCTAATTTTGGTAATGCATATAGGGTAGCAAATAATAATTGGCATTCCATTCATAATCCTATTACTGAAGAAATGTTATCAACAGGAGAAAATATACCTGATCAATTAGCAGATGATGATATTTATTATAATAGACTTACAAAGACCAATTTAACCGTTGGATTAAGAGACTTTCATAATTTGTTTGTTAAAAATACGTTGATTAAATCCATTTCAAAAAGAGGTAATACATTAATAGATTATGCTGTTGGTAAAGGTGGTGATTTTCCAAAATGGATTGCCGCAAAATTAAGTTTTGTTTTTGGAATAGATTTATCACCTGATAATATTGAAAATAGATTAAATGGTGCTTGTGCAAGATATTTAAATTACAGAAAATCTTTTAAAAATATGCCATCTGCATTATTTGTAGTTGGAAATAGTTCATATAATATAAAAGACGGGTCAGCATTAAATACAGAAAAGGGTAAGCAAATTACAAAGGCTGTATTTGGTGAAGGTCCTAAGGAAAGAAAAACATTAGGGGAAGGTGTATATAAAGAATATGGTAAAGGTAGTAATGGTTTTAATATTAGTTCATGTCAATTTGCGTTGCATTATTTCTTTGAAAATAAACGTACACTAAACAGTTTTATTAGAAATGTATCTGAATGTACAGAAGTGGATGGATATTTTGTAGGAGGTTGTTATAATGGTGAAAAAATATTTAACTCTATAAAATCATTAACGTTAAATGAAAGTGTTTCAATTATGGATAAAGATAAAAAACTATGGCAAATCACTAAAAAATATACTACAAACGAGTTTAATGATGATGAAACTAGTTTAGGATTGGCTATTGATGTATATCAAGAATCTATTAATAAAACTGCTACTGAATTCTTGGTTAATTTCAATTATTTAAATAGAATCATGGAAAATTATGGATTTGTCATGTTAAATAGAGATGAATGTAAAGAAATTGGCATTCCTGAAAGTGTTGGATCATTTCAAGAATTATATGGGTTAATGGAAGACCAAATCACAAAAAATTCAAAATTAGCAAAAGATTATGGTGAAGCACCATATATGAATGCCAAAGAAAAGCAAATATCATTTTATAATAATTACTTTATTTATAAAAAAATTAGGAATGTAGATGCTAGTGCTATTGAGCGTGCAGCATTAGGAGTATCTACATTACAACAAGATTTAGATGTTGAAGAATCAAAAGAAACACAAGAAGAGTTTAAAGAAATAGAAAAAGAAATCAAACCCAAGGCCAAAAAATTAAAGAAAAAATTAAAATTAACTACAGAATAATTAACTAGATAGTAAAACAATCTAAATATTAATTTTATTATTATATATGAGTTTTTTTTTATTACCTGAAGTACATTCTAATATTGATAAAATTAATATAATTTCTGATCCTAGTCATAATCTACATATTTCATTAACATTAAGTGATTATTTAAATAAAGTAAAAGAGCAAATAGATAATAATTTTGATAATTGGGATTTTATCAAAAAATACACCAATCCATATGAATTTATACATACAATTGTTCCTAGTACAAAATTTTCTATTTCGAAATTAAAAACATTATCTAGATCGTTTTATAAAATGGTTGAAATATCGAAAATGTTAAATATATTTGATGATTATACATCAAAACCTATCAAAACATTTCATTTAGCTGAAGGACCAGGTGGATTTATTGAAGCTACAAAACATATTAGACAAGAAAGTTTTGATACATATTATGGTATGACATTAATTAATGAAGATCCAAATGTTCCTGGATGGAAAAAGAGTAATGTGTTTTTGGAAAATAATACGAATGTAGTGATAGAAAAAGGTATAACAGAAACGGGTGATTTATTAGATGTTGAAAATTTGAAATATTGTTATAATAAATATAATAATCAAATAGAAGTAATAACAGCAGATGGAGGATTTGATTTTTCTATTGATTTCAATAAACAGGAACTTTTAGCAACAAATTTATTATATGCAGAAGTATGTTTTGCGTTGGCTATGCAAAAGGACAAAGGTCATTTTATTTTAAAAATATTTGATTTATTTACAAAATGCTCTATTGATTTAATATATATATTATCTACATTTTACAAGCAAGTATTTATAGTAAAGCCAAATTCAAGTAGACTAGCAAATTCAGAAAAATATATTGTTTGTAAATATTTTAAAAGACCTCCTAATTATAGTATATTTATGAATGATGTTATATCGAAATTTCATTTAGTAAAAACTATACCATATATTTCGTGTTTATTAGATTATCCTATTGATTATTATTTTAAAAATAAAATAGAAGAATATAATGCAATATTTGGTCAACATCAAATAGAAAATATTGTTTCGACATTAGGATTAATATCATGTAAAAATAAAACAGATAAACTAGAAAATTATAAAAAAAATAATATACAAAAATGTGTTTGGTGGTGTGAAAAATATAATATTCCATGCAATAAAAATATATCTCAAACAAATATTTTTATAAATTAATAATATTTATCTATTTTAAATGATAAATATTAGCAAATCATTTCAAAAATTTGTAAATAAACTTCCATTTTTAGGAAAATTACTTTTATTTTTCATAATTGTGATTATTATACGTACATTATTTAATTGTTTTTATCCTGTAAACAGGGAAAATTTTGGAAATCCCAAGTCTTGTACTTATTATTATATGGAAAGATGTGGTCACTGCAAAGAGTTTTCTCCTGTTTGGGATGATTTTTCTAGTAATTATAATGGGGATATTAAACTTAGAAAATTGGAAATGAAGGAGGCTGGAAATGAATTAGAATTATATAAGATTAATAGTTTTCCAACTGT
>JGI10211J14876_10000037_pt1 | contig 42322 bp, 42 predicted proteins | sample Etolagsediment_FD_14876 | JGI IMG/M metagenome (IMG submission 14876)
TTCGGACATTTCACCTTTGAGTAATCTTAAAAATCTTAAGGAACTTGATCTTTGGCATTGCCGCGGGCTTTCGGATATTTCACCTTTGAGTAATCTTGTTAATCTTAAAGTACTTAATCTTTGGGGTACCAAAGTTTCTGACGTTTCATATTTAGCGGGTCTCGATAATCTTAAACAACTTGTTATTGGACGTACCCAAGTTTCTGGCGCACCTTTGAGTATTCTTAAAAAAATCTGGTCTTAGAATTATAAGATAATAATCTAATAAATGTTTTTACTCTTACGAGTAAAAAAACTATATTAAATAATAAGATGTATCTTATTAAGTAGTCTTAAAAATCTTGAAGTTCTTGATCTTGGATGGACCAAAGTTTCGGACGTTTCACCTTTGAGAAATCTTAAAAATCTTAAGGAACTTAAGCTTGCGGGTACCGAAGTTTTGGACGTTTCGCCTTTAGATGAACTCGAAAAACTGATCTTAAAATAAGAAAATAATATAATAAATATTTTTTACTCGTAAGAGTAAAAAAATGAAGTAATAAAAAATCCTATGCAAGCATTTATAAAAAAGCTACTAATCAAACATATCTTCAATTAATTTATCAAGCGTATCGTATTTCATATCCCATCCAAGTTCTTTATTCGCCTTCGAAGGGTCTCCTAACAATAATTCAACTTCACACGGACGATAGTACTTTGGGTTAATTTTAACTCTTGTAATTCCGTTTTCATCGATACCTAATTCATCTTCTCCTTCTCCTTGCCACTTCAGAACTATACCTTTGTAAGCAAATGTCTTCTCAACAAATTCTCTAACACTATACGTTCTTCCCGTAGCTAACACATAATCATTTGGTTTATCTTGTTGAAGCATTAACCACATACCTTTCACGTAATCTTTAGCATGCCCCCAATCACGTTTACTATCAAGATTTCCTAATTCTACAAATTCTTGTTTGCCTTCGACTATACCTTTCACAGCATTAACAACTTTCATTGTTAAAAAATTAGCACCTCGTCTTGGACTCTCGTGATTGAAAAGTATTCCATTTGTCGCGAATAATCCATACCCTTCTCTATAACATTTAACCATGTAATATGCATAAACTTTTGCAGCGGCGTAAGGTGAAATAGGATTAAATGGTGTTGTTTCAGATTGAGGAGTTTCTAATACATCTCCGTACATTTCACTTGTACCGGCCTGGTAAAATTTAATTTTTGATTTTACATCCTCCGAACAAGACCTAATTATTTCAAGTAATCTCATTACGCCTATTCCATCGATGTCAGAAGTATATTCTGGAATCTCGAAACTAATTTTAACATGACTTTGAGCAGCAAGATTATAAATCTCTAATACTTCAAAACCTTTATGATTATCTATAATTTCTCTGATATAGTTAGATAATCCAGAACCATCAGACAAGTCTCCATATCTCAAATTAAGCTTATCTGAGATGTGATCTAACCTTGTATGGCTATACAACAACGATGTTCTTCTAACAATTCCAAAGATTTTATATCCTTTATCGATAAGAAGTTCTGCCAAATAAGAACCATCTTGACCAGAAATACCTGTAATAAATGCTAACTTCATATTTTGAATGTAGTAATATGTATATAGTATACATGGTAAATCTTTAAACGATGTATTTAAAGATGATACAAGATTATGATAAGATGAAGATTTGTATTACCGGGGGGTCCGGTATGGTCGGATCGTGTATAAAAGATATCGCAAATAATTATCCTTGTTATGAATTTGTATTTTTAAATGGGAGGTATGGTATCAACCTTGAGAATAGAGATGCTGTAATGAGAAATTTCAAAGAGAATAAATACGATGCCATAATTCATTTAGCAGCTAACGTGGGTGGTCTTTACAAGAATATGGACAAGAATGTTGAAATGTTTAATTCCAATATAAAAATCAATCAGAACGTTCTTGAAGCATCAAATGAATGTAATATTAACAGGGGAATTTTCTGCCTATCGTCGTGTATCTATCCAGCAAATCCTGAGAAGTTTCCTATGGATGAAACAATGATTCATTCTGGACCTCCTCATCATTCTAATTCTGGCTATGCTTATGCAAAGAGAATGTTAGAAGTTCAATGTAGAAATTATAATAATGCGTACGGTAGAGAATATATATGCGTGGTTCCAGTGAATTTGTATGGCCCTTATGATAATTTTGATTTAAATGATGGTCATTTAATACCTATGGTTATGCATAGGTTTCACAATAATCTGCAAAATGATGATAAAAGCTTTGTAGCTTATGGAACCGGTACACCTTTGCGACAATTTTTATACGCACCCGATTTTGCAAGAATTATATGCGAAGTGCTTCTCGGGGACAGATATGATAGCACGGAACCTATCATTTGTTGTAATGATGTAGAATTACCTATAACGGATGTTATTGAAACTATAGCAAATGTTATGAATATCCCCACTAAATATTTGTCATGGGATACAACAAAAAGCGACGGGTGCTTGAGAAAGACTGTTTCAAACAAAAAATTCAAACATATGTATCCTGAATTTAAATTTACAGAACTACACGACGGTTTAATCGAAACGTATAAATGGTTCTATAATTATAAGTCAAACGGTAGTAGAATTAAAATTATCTGATTTACTTATATTCATAGGTGTACACATTGTAATTATAATGTATTATATTTAAAATATAAACAAAATATAAACAAAATATATAAATAATTAACAGAAATATTTATAATGAAAACAATAGGTTATGTAAATTTTTGGTTTAATAGTGGGGAATGTCAAGACAGATGGATTACTACTTTTATAGAAACAAATTTAAATATAAAATTACAAGAAATAAATCCTTATAGTAATCCAGATATCTTAATAAGTTCTTGTATGGGAAATATTAACAATATTGATAAAATAAATAGTACTGTTAAAATATTTTTCTATGGTGAAAATTTAGATAGATACCCTCCGTATAACAATCTTGAATTATTAAAAAGTAAATTTGATATTATCTTAGGTTTTAAGTATTCAAATAAAAAGGAGAAACAATTTAGATTACCCCTATGGATGTGTTATTATCCATATTATAATTTTAATGATAAAGATAGAAATATAATAACTTATCTAGAAAATACATATATAAAAAATATTGCCACTAAAGAAAATAAATGTAGTTTAATAGCACGTCATGACAGAGGAGGACAAAGATTAATATTATATAATGAAATGAGAAAATACGTGGATATTTTATGCCCTTCAAAATTTAAAAAAAATTGCAATGTTATTGGTAGTGGAAATAAGGCGAAACTTGATTTTATAAAAAATATATGTATCAATTTGATTTAACTCTTCTTTACTTAGTCTTCTTATATGATCACTATATTTTCTTTTCTGAACATCAGTGGCATTTTTACCAGGGTGTCCCCATGTATTGGGTTTAGTGTCCATATCATTCATTATATATGTAATATTATTAGTTTTGACATTTTGTTTAAGTTTTTCTTGCCAAACTACGTCACTTTCAACTGAATATATTTTTACAATATTATCTCTTAAGCTTGCTTGATAAGTACTTCCACCTGAACCATATTCAAAATAACAACTTTTTTTATCCAAATACTTGTAGAACATTTGTTTGTCGTTTTTTTTGATAAATGAGGGTTCATTATAACTATTTGATTATATCAAAATTTTTCTTTTAATTAAATATTTTAAAACTATATCACCAATAGCAACCATCCTCAATAGTTTTTAAATTATCGCATTTCTTATGGTATGATTTAAATTCATATTTTTTATAGAGACAATGGTTTTGAATGATAATCCCTGTAAAAGGATAAAATTATATTTACTTTTTAGCTGTAAGTTCTGGAGACTTGTGACGCCTGTCATGTGGAAAATTACATCCTACAAAATGAGTCGTCTTACCGGCCTTCGTTGCTTGATGATAAGAGTCATGTAAGTCTTTGTCCAGAGGATAAACGTAATTTCTTTGGTCTGGTGTTGTTTGCCTTGGTCCATAATCTCCAAGTTTTCCTCGATATTTACCGGGATAATGTCCACCCCATTGAATACCAGGTTGAAATTGTAAATGACCGTTTAATCCAAGATTATGATATCGTGATTGTCCCGGTTGTAAATATGGATCAGGGTGCCTGTAATAATAGACTTCATGTGGTAAAGTATCCACTCGTTGTGGTTGCATTTTATCTTATTAAACAAAATAAATCAAAATAATAAAAACGAATTTATTTTATTTGATTTATTTTATTAGTTTAAATATTGAATGAATCATGACAAAAACGCTTCCATCACTATACTCTATAGATTCGAAAGGAAAGGAAAGAGTTTGGAAATGTAAAATAATAGAAAATGTTGTTTACAGGGAACATGGTCTAGTAAGTGGTAAAAAAGTAGAGTCCAAGAGAGAATTTAAAGGAAAATCAATAGGAAAAAAGAATGAAACGACCCCGGAAGAACAAGCATGGGCTGAGGCTAATAAAGAATGGGTTAAACATATAGATAAAGATTATCACCCAGCAAAAGATGATAAAGAAGGTTTGAAATTATACGAAAAGGTTAAAAAAGCCAAATTAGAATCCGGTGGTCACAATATAAATACCGGTGCGGCAATAGGAGCTAGAGAGAGTAAAAAAATCACGCGACGAAAAGGGGATTCGTGTATAGTTGATACGAACGAAGATGTATTAATTCCTATGAAAGCTCAGGTATGGGAGCTAGAAGATGAAAAAGATCCTCGAAGTGTAAAGGACAAAGTATTGAAATACTTTTATAAAACGGAAGGTAAGGGTAAAAACATGACACTTAAATCTTCAGATTTTTACTGTCAACCTAAATTAGATGGTTGGCGTGCAATAGTTAGAATTACAGACGGTAAAGTTCTCATTACATCAAATAGTGGAAAACAGTATCCATGGTTCAAATCTTTACGGGATATTTTCAATCAGATAGATATGAATAAAATTAATATTCTTGATGGCTTAGACGGAGAATTATATGCTCTTGAATTAATGGATGAAAATAAAATTCCAATGCCTGATGATAAGCGTTTTTCTACGATTTGTAGTATATGCGGTTTAGCTAGAACAGAACCTCATGAACTTGAAGATCAAATTCAATTTCACGTATTTGATTTAGTTGATAAATCTGGAAAATTTTCACAAACTGAACGTTTTAGATTATTAGATAACTTTTTTGAAGCCGTTCCCGAAAAACTAAAGAAACGTATAATTAAAGTTCCAATACATACAGTATGCGATGTTAAAGATGTTTCCGAATATCATGATAAATATGCAGGAGAAGGATACGAAGGTGTTGTCCTTCGTTCTTTTAATAATTTCTATAAAGTAGGTAAACGTAGTAATGATATGCGAAAGTATAAAAATTTTATTGACGAGGAATACCAAATTGTAGATTGTAAACTAGATGATGGTGTATCTAATGAACATTTTGTATGGAGACTTAAATCCGGTGATACTGTATTCTCTGCAAAGCCTAAAGGAACAAGAGAAGAAAAGAAGGAATGGTATAAAAATAGAAATAAATATATTGGTAGATGGCTTACAGTAAAGTTTCAAGAGTATTCAGAAGATGGAATTCCGCGATTCCCTATAGCTAAAGAATTTAGAACTAATAAAAGCGAAGATTAATTATATATTTTATTTACAAGTAAATAAAATTAATTTAATACAACATAATTACTAAAATATTTTTTAAATACAGTTATAACGTTTTCTCTATCACCACTTAACATTTCATCTGTTATACGATCTCCGTCATCGCGATTATTTTCTTCGCATATTTTTATAGCAAGCTCTGCTAAAGCGAACGAGTTAGCTTTTATAGGGTCTTTGAGATTAATGTAAATCATATTTAGTCTTCTATGCTATATTAAGTAAATATTATATTTTATATGATTATAAAATATTTTTATAATTATTATACACTAGGAAGAGTTTTCCAATTTATAATACCAAAGTTTCGGATATTTCACATTTGAGAAATCTTGTTAATCTTAAGGAACTTGATCTTAGACGTACCGAAGTTTCGGATATTTCGCCTTTGAGAAACCTTGTTAATCTTAAAGATCTTGATCTTAGACTTACCCAAGTTTCGGACCTTTCACCTTTGAGTAATCTTGTTAATCTTAAAGATCTTAATCTTAGGGTATTATAAAATAATAATCTAACAAATAGTTTTTTTACTTTTACAGGTAAAAAAGATATTTAGCTTGGGGTACCAATGTTTCGGATATTTCGCCTGAGTTTAATACATTTATCTCTTATACACTAAGGAATTTGGAGGTTTTATTATTAGTAGTAAATTTAGTTAAATTACGTTAATTCATTAAGAAATTCGAGTTGTGAAATTTCATTTACTTCTTTTGGTAATATCAATTAATTTAAATAATTTACTTTTTTCAATTTAAAACAGCATCTATAATTAAATAATATGTGTGGTATTTTTATGATAGCTGGCGACCACAAAATAGACGATGAAAAAGTAGAATATTGTTTTAATATTGGTAAAGGTAGGGGTCCTGAATATAGTCATCTTGCGAGCGTGTCTAATATAAAACTAGGATTTCATAGACTTGCTATAAATGGATGGAATACCAAAGAAGAGTTTGATAATGCTAATCAACCATTTAATATAAACGGTGTTTATTTAATCTGTAATGGAGAAATTTATAATCATAAAGAAATAATTAAAACTCTTGATATAACTACATATAGTAAGTCTGATTGTGAATCTATTATACATTTGTACTTAAAATATGGTATAGAACAAACTCTCCAGATTTTAGATGGTGTATTTGCATTTGTTTTAGTTGATACACGAGATGGGTATAACAAAATATACGCGTCTCGGGATCAATATGGAGTTAGACCTTTATTTATTTTACAAAATAAAAAGTGGATTGCTTTAGCATCTGAAATGAAACAATTGACTCAATTGTCAAATGAAACGTCAAAGGTTGTACAATTTACTCCGGGTGATTACATGATGTTTGAACAGACACATAAGGTTTCCGCACCTAAATTCAAATCTTTTTATAAACCTACTATATTTTCTAATATATCACTAAATCGCGAAATCGAAGAGTACGCGGAAATGCGTAATCGTATTTACACATCTCTATATAATGCTGTAAAGAAACGGGTGGAAAATACGGAAAGAGAGATTGCGTGTCTTTTGTCGGGAGGGTTAGATAGCAGTCTAGTAGCCTCTATTGTAAAACAGTGTCTTCCCAATGGAGTAAAACTCCATACATGGAGTATAGGTCTCGAAGGAAGCGAGGATTTAAAATACGCACAAAAGGTGGCAGATCATATCGGAAGTATCCACCATAATATTATTGTTAGTGAAAGTGAAATGTTGAATGTTATACCAGAAGTAATATACGCTATAGAAAGTTATGATACCACTACAGTTAGAGCAAGTATATTTAATTGGCTTATTTGTAAAAAGATAAAAGAACAGAGTGAAGCAAAGGTTATATTTAACGGTGATGGTTCGGATGAAGTTATGGGAGGATACCTATATTTTCATAAAGCACCGGATCCAATTGCTTTTGATAAGGAATGTAGAAGATTGTTATCCAATATACATTATTTTGATGTATTGAGGTCGGATAGAAGTATTTCTTCTCATGGACTAGAAGCTAGAACGCCATTTCTCGATAAAATGTTTGTTCAAAATTATTTGTCAATTGATTGTGATATTAGAGATCACGCATACAACTTTAAATGTGAAAAATATCTTATCAGAGAAATTATTCACGACCTTAATCCAGACTTGTTACCATATGATATTTTGTTCAGAACAAAAGAGGCGTTTAGCGACGGTGTTAGCAAACAAGAGAGGTCATGGTATGATATCATAAAGGAATTTACGGCCGCGAATAATACAACAGAGAAGGAATATTACAAATCTATATTTGATAAACTTTTTCCTAACGAAAATCCTATTCCATATATGTGGATGCCTCAGTTTATCGCTAACGCAACTGATGCTTCCGCAAGAACACTCGATATTTATTCTAAACTATACTCTTTGTCTGTAAACGACTGTAAATAATCACATTAATGAATTACAATTTTACTCTAACGAGTAAATTTTTTTATAATAAAATAAACAAACGCAAGATATTTTATTCAAGTTTATCTCTGGTCGCCATTAGGCATTTTCCCAGCAAATTTAAACCTTTCCATTTTTCAGGCTGAGTAGCATTTTTGTTCGTCGAGCGCATTCCTATACCCCATATTTTGTCATTTGGGGCCGCCTCAACAAGAATTGAACCTTTTGTTTTCAAAAGTTTTTTCTTTAGCTCCTCGTTTTGGGAAAATTTGCCAAACAAAGCTTCTGATACAATACGTTCTCTGTTATTTACCCAGCGATCCTCGTCCCAGTTCTTAACTTTCCTACCAAGCTTTTTTATCTTGGCAGGGTCGTTTATCCTGAGAATTTCCTTTGCGATTTCTTCGTCTCCCATCAATTTCGCCTTGGAATACATCATGTATTTTTCGACTGTGGTAAAATCAATACCGTCAATGGAAAATGAACTCTTGTACCAATTGCTCAAGTAGCCAGTGTCGGTGTTGTGGCTCCAAAAGAATAGAAATTCAGGAGGTGTTTCTTCTTCAACTTCTACAGAAGGCTCAACTTTCGTAGAAGGCATGGTAACTTTCCCACTCATGATTTTTGACAATTCCAGAGCCCTTTGAATATGATACGACAGTAATTTTTCGTATATATCAATAGGTATATTCTGTAAAAACTTAACCACCGTGTCTTTCTGAATTTTTGTCTGAGGACACCCGAGCTTTTTAACAACGGGTTTAAGCTTAGACATGTCTCTCTGAACTTTCCACATACCATTGATAATTTCCATTGACTTTTTACCATCGAGATTATTAACAAGCCCGTATAAAATAGAGACAATCGTACCAGATCGACCGTGTCCGCCTTTACAAAATATGTAAATCTTTTTATTAACAGCCATTTCGGTCAAAATCTGTTTTAGTATTTCAACTAAAACTTGCCGAGATGGAACTTTTCGGTCGATAATAGGAAAAGAGAAAGTCTCTATGTTGGTCTTGTAATCAGGAAATTCGTTCGCCTCGGTCAAATTAATAAAGACTGAATTTTCTCCCAAATTAAAAGGTTCGGGGAAAACGATACTTGGATGTAATCCAAAGTAAATGTTCTCAGAAACCTTAACGTAAGACATGATTTATCAGCTTTTGGTAGAAAAGTATTTTTTTTACAAAGTTTGTAAAAAAATACTTCATTTTATTTTTTTTGATTTATTAAGGTATATAACTTCGATCAGCAAACATTCCGTTATGAGGGCCGCCCACTCCGTAAATTTCCATTACATGATTTGGAACGTCAACAGTGTCATCAAAGTCTCCTCCGAATTTCGACCCGTTAAACAGAGGAACATTAACATCCGAAATTAATCCAAGGTGAAGGTCTGTGATTGGTTTATCGATAACATAATCGCGCAAATGTTTCTCTTGGTCTCTAACTATAACCCCCAAGTGAATACCCATATGATTTTCACCATAATATAAATGCGATGAATTTGGAAGAATTTTTACAGTATCCGAACCGATAGTAAGTGTCAATACTTTAGGCATTGTATTTACAAGTCTCACTCGAGGTATAGCTGTACCAAGAGTGCTCTTTGTGCTTTCACCAGCCATACTCAAATCCTCATGCCCGGTATTCATTCCAACATGAATAGCTTTTAACGTTCTATCTTCTTGAACTACTAGTTCCGATTTTCCTATCAATAGTGGGTTATTGTGATGTTCATCATGACCTACACGCTTAGGGTTTTTAGTGGTATAAACTTCAACCACACTTCCTTTCTTGAGATAATCTCTGACATCACTATTTTTCATACCCTGTTTTTGCCCGGGTGCAACGTCAATGCCAACTTTTCCATTGTCTTCTGACGCTATAACAACATTCACAGGGACGTTATAGTGATTATAAACAAATACGTTATAATCAATCGCATCTGCCGATGTAACTAGATTATTCTTATTTGAAAGTTTATTGTACTTGCAGTTATCATCCGAAGAAGCTGTAACGAACCGGTATACACCATAAGTTAAAGCAACTAACATAAAACAAACCAAGGTTATAACAAAAGTTATATCTATCATATTGTTAATTAATCATACAAATTTTTATTGTTTTTTGAACCCATAAATGATATTATTTCATCTTCATCATCTTCAACGACTTTCCATTTATAAAATTTTCCATCCTTTTCATTTGTTCTGCGAAATTTGGGTAGTTTATAAGTTTTAGAGGGTTTTACATTGATACCGCAATATTTTAATACAAAAGCTCCAATTGATATCAATATAACAGGAAATACTACCAATAATAGTATATAATTATCATATATTATATCTGTCAAATATAAATTTTCAAATATATTCATTCTAATCTTACGAAATAATCTTTGAATTTTGGATTTTTATGTTTTTATAGCCTACGATACTCAAAAACAAAAACTTAAAAAAATATCTTTATGTGTGTATAAAGATAACGATAATACCTCGTTGAACTATGACTAGCAAACGAGACCATAGTTATATGCTTGTTGCTCAGATCGAAGCGTTGAAATCACCTTGTAGGACGCAACACGGGGCTATAGCGGTATCTTCTGGTAAAATAATAGGGAGAGGGTATAATGATTACAAGAATCGAACAAAAACACCAGATGGACAAGATGAAATAGGATGTACATGTCATGCAGAAATGGCGGCAATTATAGATGTTCTTAAGACATTTGGTTATCATCAAAATAATTATACACGTGATAGACGGGTTGACAAAATTTTCAATAGAACAAAGATATACATAGCAAGAACAAATAGTAGTTTTGAGTATAAAGAATCATCCCCATGCCAGGACTGTTTAAATGTTATGAAAAGACTAAGTATTAAAAAGATAATCCATACGATAGATGACGGTATTAATGTTATAGATAATGTTAAAGAATATAACACTACGCATAAATCAAATGCTAGGCGTTATTTAGATAGAAAAAAATGATAACATCAATTTGTATTTGATAATCAAATACAAATTGACATTGTAATATATAACACCGAATAATGTCTAACGCTATCAAATTCAAGAAACTAAATGAGAATGCTCTTATCCCTACTAGAGAAACACCAGGATCCGTGGGATTGGATTTAGCAACCACGGGAGATTATACTGAAGGCAAAGATGTTGTATACTGGAAGACGGGATTAGCAGTTCAACCACCTAAAGGGTATTATCTTGAAATTCACCCTAGAAGTTCTCTTCATAAAAAAGGGTGGATGTTAGTTAATTCTACTGGTATCATTGATTCTGATTATAGGGGTGAATTAATCATCGCTCTTATTCCTATTAATATTAAATTAAATCTTGACAATCAAAATAAAGCATCTGAGTATTGCGATAGATGTTGGAAAAACAATTTGATTAAACCCCAAACGCGTATAGCTCAGCTTATTTTGAGAAAGAATGAATTAATTGACGTCGATATAGAAACAGTAGAAGAATTGTCAAATACAGAGCGAGGTGAAGGTGGATTTGGCAGTACTGGTTAGAAAAATATAAATTATTTTTTTCACCTGTTAAAGTGAAAAAAGGACTAATCATTTAGAATAATTATGCTAAATTATAACAAGTTTCATAATATATATTATGAAGTCGAGTAGTTTCATCATACATATTTTCAGGACGAGTAGTTTCATCGTATATATTTTCAGTTTCGTTATTTAGAATTATATTGTAAATATTTTTAATGACTGAATTAGAAGAAGACAAGGTGCGCCCGGCTAACGGGACAAGACCTTTTATCTTAATATTATAATTTTCAAATATTTTACGAGTTATTACATAATAGTCATTGTAATTCTTGTGATCCGGGCTACAGATCATTATTTCCTTTACAAATCCACCAAATGTTCTCGAACCTATTATATTATTTTCAATAAGCATATTCTTAAATCGTATTATACTTGAAATAGCGTCTTTAGTTTTATCTTCTATTATAATCGAATCTTCTGGAAGCCCTCCTGCTACTAAATAATCTTTCATTATTTGTGAAATGTGTTTATTTTTAGTTGTATAACTACTACCCGTACAAACTATCTTATGACTATAACATATATTTGAAAATTTATCTTCATATACTATTAATTTTGTAGTTAAATAATTACATGCTGCATCGCATATAGATTTTCTACTTTCGACGTGTTCGTCTCCTAGAATTAAAATATAGCTATCCGCCTTAAGCCTTTGGGTATTCATATTTGAATAAAGTTTAAAACTTTATGGTATATCTCAATTATTTTATAATTTATTGATTACTTATTGATTCTGTAATTACGAATTTTATACAAGATAAATGTCATTTTTATGACATTTTGTATTCGATTTGATTACTTTCTCAGACAATTTATAATATTGGTTTGGGTTTTAACATATAACTTTAACTTTTCGATCTCAACGTCTCTATCTTTAATCATTTTCTGAAACTGAGGAACAGATTCTATAAGATTGGACAAAGGCATTGCAATATTAGAACCATTATATTGTTTTACGTTAACCATCATTAAATTGGGGTCCGTTTTTCGTCTCTCAAGTTCACTTACAACGTCAGGTTTGTTATTTATATAACCATCATCGTAATTTACTATATCGCTATCGTATTTTCCTCCATAAAAATTCCTGAGTTCTTCGTCTTTTATAAAATCCTCGAGCGATTTATCCAAAGGTTTTACAAATTGTCCTGGTTGGTCTAATATTTGTCGTTTATCGAATGTATTCTGATGATGACAAAATACAACAATAACTTTTTCCGCATCTAATTGAAAAACAGGAATTTTATTATTTTTGAGAAACTCCTTTTCTTCTGCAATAGATGATAAATCGTTATATCGAGTTTTTTCCAGCAACTCTCGTTTAAAAGCGAATGTTCCTGCCGTAGCGTGGTTTTCTCTATAAGGACCAAGAGTAAACATTTTATTATGAAAACTAGACCATACATACATTTTACTTGATCCTGCCATTAGGTATTTATCGTTTTCTAATAATTTTTCTACAGCATGTGAAATTCTTTCCGGAGGATAATAATCGTCATCATCCATATAAATCAATATATCACCTGTTGTTTTTGTATGAACAAGATTTCTCTTTTTACCAAGATTCATCTTTTCTTCGTAATAAAAATATTTTACATTTATATCTTTCAAATCTTCATTATTTAAAAACAAATCTTCAACTTTGTCTGAACCATCATCTACTACTACCCACTCGATTTTATCTTTAGGATAATCTTGGTGTAATACACATTTTATAGCATAAGGTATGAAAGGGCGTCTGTTATAAGTTGGTGTGCATAAACTTACAGTTGGAAGTTCGTGGTTTTTTAATTTCATGTTATAAATAACAAAACTATTCTTTAGATTATAAATTATATTTTGTTGCTGAAATATAATATGAATAAATCTCTTCCTAATTATCAAACAGGAGGTCCTTCTCCGCGTAATTTTTTACACAACCATTCTTGTGCGCATAATCAACAATCTCAATTGATACCCGAAGATGGTCGTTGTAATTATAAAAATATCACCACCACACATCCTACTACATCTGCTATAAAAAAGGTAGAAATGAGGCGCGAACCTATGGCTCCATCAACTGTGAAACACCTTTATTCAAAAGAACCTTTAAATTATGAACAAAGATTCAAGATAGTACCTAAAGGAACGTTATACGATAATAAATTTACAGAAACTCATCCTACCGGGTTAGGAAGACGTAAAGTTCTAGGCGGGGGGCATTATAAAGTATACCCTCTCACTAACAGGCATGTAATTGAATCTCGTGAATACACTTCTTATTCGTTTCCTAGACCCATGTGGGGAACCAAAAGAACAAAAGAGATTGTGTCTTATCCAAACCATGTTAAAACTCTATAAAAATATGATATTTAAAAATCACTATTTGAACAGTTAGTAAATGTAAGAATTAAAAATGATGGGTCCTCCTAAATTGTGTTTTTCGTGTGGAAATACTATGAAAGACGAGTATTATGAAAAATACGCGACTGTACATAAAAAATCTCATGATATTATAATGAAAGTTCTAGATGAAATGGGATTAGAAAAACCTTGTTGCCGTAGAATGATTCTTGGGTATGATCCCAATTTTTATAAAATTATTGAACTGTATGACGAATCAACCATAAACGATTGCCCTTTTATTGTAAAAGATGAGTAATGAAAATTGAATTATTAATACGAAATTGTATTAATAAATAAATGCCAATATATCACTTCAATTATACCATGAATGACTATGAAACTAATACAATTCTCGTTCCAGAAAAATCACATAATAGCTATTCTATTGCTTTGAAAAGAGCCAAAGATTATATTGTAAAAATTAAGTCTTTTACGGGGGATATAGAAGACTACGATATAAATATATCGTGGATACAAAACTAGTATATTTGATTATGATTTTCCATAATCAAAAAAAATTAAATACAACTAATTAAATAAGCAGATAACCAACCTAATATAGCACCTATAGTATCTCCGATATTATTACTAAGCGAATCTTCATATTTCTTTTCTCCAGGCCAAATTGTTATATACTCGTTGATGATATACATACCCATCGTCGTATTTTCTATTATTTCAAATATAGTATGTAATACAAACCATTCAACCAATGATAATTTAAAAAAGTATGCAATTATACCAGATGCAAAATGAAGATATGTATATTTATCTATTATATCTTTACCCATTTTTATTTGTATTTGTATAATAAATAATTTATTTAAAACTATCGTAATTAAATAGTATATCGTAATAATGATCGAAAACGCACTACTAGGTTTTATAGTCGGATTTTCCGTATCCAGCTATCTACATGAATACAAAAATGTCAGCATTTTAAAAACCCTGGTATTAAAAACCAACAATGTAATAAACTTTTTTAAGACTAGAAAAGATGATAAACAACAAACAGAAGGAACATTCGAACTTGTCGGACAATTTTATAGACCTAAAAAGGATGATAAACAACAAACAGAAGGAACCACCGGATCCGAAGAAAAATATGTCGCAAAATTTTATACTCCTAAAAACGGAACAAGATATGCTTCTATGAGAGACATAAAAAATAGAAATCCCAACTATGAGGATAATAGTAAAGTAAAACCTGATATGTATTCTAAAGAATTTGAACAACAATAAATTTATATTACTTAAATACAAGTTTTGTCAATATTATTTATATTTTATAAATATAAATGAAGTATGAAGCATGATGTTATATATAATAGAGATGAAGAGTTAGAATTCTTGAATATTATATTCAATAATTTTGATTCTAATAAAGACGGGTATCTTGATAAAAAAGATTTTAGCTGTTTAATGAGAAAAATCGCAGATCATGCACCAGATATCAGATGTGTAGATGAAGCTGTAACAAATGCAGTTTTTGATTATTATGACACTGATAAAATAGATAAACTATCATTTGAAAAGCTACGCGACTGGTGGTTGAGTAAGGATAATTTTTCTAAATTTTATGGCCGTGATACATGTAGATTGCTTGTAAGAGCTCATGAAATATTCAAAACATATGCAAAAGATAAAACTTTGACATACACATCTTTTGAAAAATTACTTGATGATAACAAAATTAGACACGACGACAACACATTTGACATGTTTGATAAAAACGAAGATGGTTTAATGAATTTTAATGAATTTATAGAATTAATTGGTTGGTTAAAATAAATAAAAAGTTTAATAAGTATTTTTAAAATGATTGACACCAAATATAGAACTGTGTTTTTAGTTTCGATTCTAGGATTACTAGTTGTAGTTCTATATATGATTTCTCCAGTTATAAATGAACCCCCTAAACTTGACCTTAAAGATTTGAAACCATTGGAAAGTAGAAACATTACTCAAATCCCAAAATTTATAATTCCTGGAACATTAGGTGTAGCAACCCAGGGTTGTAATAATTTATTTTTATATGGTTCAATGACTAAAAAATTCAAAAGTGGTAAAGCAACTGCGAGAATTATAACTAATGGCGCTACGATACGAACAAAAGCATTCGAAGCGTATCAGATAAATACTAAACCAGAATATGATGGTATGGGATTTGAAGCATATTTCCATACATTTAACATAAAACATGGAGACGTTATTGACATTCAAGCAACTATAATCGCTGAAGACGAAACTGCTCAGCATATATCAAAGGTTTTCGTTGTAGATGAAGAAAAATGTGATACTGTAGCTAATAAAAACGATTTTAAAACTATATGGGGGTATAATAAATTCTAATTGACATCTTTACTTTATAAATTAAAAAAAATATGGTCTCTATATTATACCACCGGGTGGTGTCAATGTTTGTTTATAACATAACACATCTTCCGCTATTTTAATCTTGCAAATTAATTCGTATGATTCTACTACTTGTTGCGTAAATTATTTTTTCTTTGATATCAAAGAAAAATATTTAATAAAATCTTCTACAACATTTGAATTGTCCTTTTTCTGACCTTTCACCTGTCATATTTAACCGTCTATCATCTCTGCCACCAACCTTTATACTTTTGTATCCAGGTACACAGTCGTCAGATCTAGAAGATGTATAGCATCTGTCTGTAAGATAAGGAAGAATACTTGTAGCATAATAAGGTCTTCCTCCATATGCACCCGGTATTGGATGATAATGCCCTGGAAAATAAGATCCTGGGGGTCCTGGAAAATATCTACCTGTATACCTAGGACCAGGCATGAAAGGATTTATACCGTATCCTGTTAATGTATTATCAACCGCGCCCCATGTTGGAAATCCAAAATGGTAAGAATACCCTTCCTTTTTTACTGCAAATACGCATATTAAAAATGCTATGGCTACAGCAAATAAAATATAATATATCGTGTTTTTCATTATTTGTTGTTATTATATAATCTAGATAATGACAATGAAATTTTACTGTTTAAATTCAATGGAGACGAAACTTTGATATCTCCAGAGCGCCATGGATACCAGAAGATTTATACTCAGTTGCATAGTACTACTTAATAAGATACATATTATTCTTTAATTTAGGTTTCGTTTTTTACTCTTAAGAGTAAAAAAATATTTATTAGATTATTATCTTAGAATTACAAGACCATCTTTTTCAAGATTACTCAAAGGTGAAACGTCCGAAACTTGGGCACCCGTAATAAAGATCAAGATCCTCAAGATTTTTAAGGTCTTTCAAAGGTGAAATATCCGAAACATTGGTACATCCAAAAAGATCAAGCTTTATAAGATTTTTAATATTACTCAAAGGTGAAATATCCGAAACATTGGTACGATTAAGACTAAGATTTTTAAGATTTTTAATATTACTCAAAGGTGAAATATCCGAAAGCCCGTGGCAATCACGAAGATCAAGATACTTAAGATTTTTAAGGTTTTTCAAAGGCGAAATATCCGAAAGCCCGTGGCAATCACGAAGATCAAGAAACTTAAGATTAACAGGACCCTCTGGGTCCTTCAAAGATGAAATATCCGAAAGTCCGCGACAATCACTAAGATAAAGATACTTAATATTTTTAAGGTTTTTCAAAGGCGAAATATCCGAAACATTGGTACCCCCAAGATTAAGATTCTCAAGATTTTTAAGGTCCTTCAAAGGTGAAATATCCGAAATTTCGGTACCCCAAAGATTAAGGTAGGTAAGATTAACAAAATTTTTTAAAGGTGAAATATCCGAAAACCCGCGGCAATAACTAAGATTAAGTACTTTAAGATTCCTAGCACCATTTTTAAGGAGAATTTTAAACATATCAGTTTCATGATGTACTAACGAATATTTTACAAGTTCGTGCAACAGTGTATTACTAAGATCAGCTTTGCTAATCAAATTTTTGACTTCTCTTTTATTAACTGAAATTCTATCACGGTCTCTCGTTATTTTTCTCAGTCTTAAAGTAGCTTCTTTAACCTCTTTAAGTTTTTCTTTAGCAAGTTGTTTAAATACCGGTCCTCCAATTCCACTGTCAACGATATTTTTAAGTTCACTAACCCTTCTAATATTCTTTAGAATGTTATCTGCAACTAATTCGGTATCGAAACCAACTTTATTAAAAAGAGTTTTCTTTGTTTGTGGCTTAACCTTTTTATCATTAGAAGGAGATTTGACTTTTATCATCTTTTTATCAGCTTCAGATAAAATATAACAAAGTTCCGCTTTCGTTAGTTTATTAGCCATGGACTTTCTAACGTCAATATTCTTGTTTTTCAAAACAAGTTCGACAAGTTCGTTCTTTGTATAAGCGTCAGGATTAATTTTACTCTTTCTGACGACACAACTTTTATTTTTATATTTATCAACAGTTTTTTTAGTTGACATTTATTAATTGGTATTATTTTTTTTTATTTTTTATCTTTTTACTGGCATCAGTAAAAATTTATGATAATATATATTGAACGGAAAACGTCAAGAATTTCTGGTAGAACTTTGATTGTCGACATTTTATTTTATAAAGTTCCTTAAGATTAACAAGGTTTTTCAAAGGTTAAATATCCGAAAAGCCCACGGAATAGTAAGTACTTTAAGATTAATAAGCTCTTCCAAAGGTGAAAGATCCAAAACTTGGGTACCCCTAAGACCACCAAATAAAGTTCCTTAAGATTAACAAGATTACTCAAAGGTGAAATGTCTGAAACTTCGGTATTATTAAAGTAAAGTCTCAAGATTTTTAAGATTTTTTAAAGGTGAAAAATCCGACACATTGGTATGCTCAAGACCAAGTACTTTAAGATTAACAAGCTTACTCAAAGGCGAAATATCCGAAAGCCCGCGGCAATCACGAAGATCAAGATACTTAAGATTTTTAAGGTTTTTCAAAGGCGAAATATCCGAAAGCCCGCGGCAATCACGAAAATCAAGATCTTTAAGATTAACAAGATTACTCAAAGGTGAAACGTCCGAAACTTCGGTACCCCCAAGACCAAGATACTCAAGATTTTTAAGTCCTACTAAAGGTGAAACGTCAGAAACTTGGGTATCGTACATACAAGGTTTTCCAGAAAATAGCAATTTAAGAACTGATAGATGCCTAGTTACATTTATAAAACCAACTTCAAGACTACTGGGGGTATACACTACAAATATTAATAATTAGATAAAAATGAATTATTTGATAGACATGTATCAAATAATATTACACCTATTTTAATTTACGAAAACATGACTGGTCAACGACTTAATCCATTTGAACACGCTCTAAAACGCCCCGATACCTATATCGGGTCAATTAAAACCGTTGAAAAGGAATGCTACGTTCTCGAGATTCCTACAACCGACGGTCTTAAACCTTCTATTTCTACCCGTAAGGCTAAATGGAACTCTGGAATGTTTAATATCATTAGAGAAATCGGAAGTAATTGCATAGATAACAAGTGGCGTTCTCAAGGAGATCCCATTTTTGAAATGAAAGGTATCAAGGTTGCATACCAATCTGATACAAAGGAATTGTCTTTTTGGAACGATGGAAAATGTATTCCTGTAGAGAAAAAGTCTTATGATTACAAAGATCATCGGTCTGGAAAGGTAATCAAAGAAGAGTTTTATCCAGCTGAAATCTTTTTCGGAGAGATGCTTGCAGGTACGAATTTCGATGATAACGAAGAACGTAAAACATCTGGACGTAATGGTATGGGATCCAAATGTTCGAACATTTTTTCCAAACGTTTCACAATCGAACACGTAGATTCTAGTAATAAAAAGAAATTTATTCAGACATATACAGATAATGCAAAAAATAGAACAAATCCCAAAGTTACATCATCTAGTGTAAAGGGTTATACTAAAATTTTATTTGAAATTGATTTTGAACGCTTTGGATACGATATATCTAAGGATGTATATTATAAAGATTTTATTGGATTACTTGGCATGTATATTCTTGAAGTGGCGGCAATGACAGCTCTTCCCGTTTCTTTTACAATTGATGGAAAGACAACCAAGTTTCATTTCAAGACGTTTGATAAATACGTTCGAATGTTTTACCCAGAAGTATCGTCTCATAAAGTTGAGATGTTAAAACTTTACAATGGAGACGAGTGTGTCATTGTAGAAAGTCATACAGATGCTCGTTTAGAAATTCCAGATATGCTTGAGAATGTAAGACACATGTCGTTTGTTAATGGACTTAGAACAAAGGACGGTGGTGTCCATGTCGATGCGTGGAGGGATGCCATTTGTCAATTGTTTGTTAGACAATTTAATGCTAAAAAGCGAAAGGTTCCATTAAAGACAAGCGCCAAGGAAATCTACCCATATTTGACAATGTTTATTAGAACAGAAGTAAGTAATCCATCATTTGATACTCAAACCAAAAACTGTCTTAACGGCCCGGTATACAAGATTCTACCAGAATGTAAAACACAAAAGGACAAGAATAACATTGAGAAAATTAAATCAGATTTGGATAAGGTTGTAAAGAAGATGATGAAATGGAATTTTATTAAACTTCTTGAAGAAAAACTCATTTCAAAGACGGATCGTGTCAAAGTTAAAAAGACTGTCAAGAAACGTGTTGACATGGGAGACAAGGCTCAAGATGCAAACAAGGCTGGCAAGTATCCAAGTAATACAAAATGCACGTTGTATATTACAGAGGGATTATCCGCCAAGGCTATGGTTGTAAGAGGTATTTCTACTTTGAAAAACGGACAAGATTATAACGGAGCATTTGCTGTACAGGGTAAGTTCATCAATGTTCTAAATGCTAGCTCAACTGCCGTTTCAAATAACGAAGAATCAAACTTGTTGAAGGAGATGCTTAACCTTCGTCTAAATTGTGATTATTCAAAAGATGAAAATTGGAACAGTCTTAGGTATCACAAAGTATGTATCACAACAGATATGGATGATGATGGTATTCATATTAGAGGGTTGCTTATTAACTTTTTCTATACACTCTGGCCTTCTCTATTAGATAGAAATTTTGTAATATCTCTTAGCACTGCTGTTGCCAAGGTTTCATTTCCTAATAAAAAACAACCCAAGTTGTTTTATTCAAATCCTGAATATAAAGAGTGGTATGAACAAACAGGTAATAAAATGAAAATAGCAGAAGTAAAGTATCTCAAAGGGCTTGGTTCCATTCATCCAAGCGATGTTCCAGGTTATTTCAGTGAACCAAAGGTTGTTAGTTATTACCAAGAAGGAGATGAAGCGGAATATATGGATCTTGGGTTTAACGACAAGTATTCTGATTTACGCAAAGAATGGCTTATACAAGACGCTGATTCTACTGAAGAGGAACCCGAATTTGTTTATAACGACAGGCTTGGTATATCAACGTTTGTTGATACGCAGTTGATTATATATCACAAAATGACGTTGCGACGAGCTCTTCCAAATTTCATGGATGGTTTCAAGGAATCGCAACGAAAAGCATTCTATGCAATCAGGCTCAAAAACTACAAGAATACGAAAGATTTAGAAAAGGTGTCTGGAGCTGTGAAAGAAATTACAGGATATCATCACGGCGCGGCGTCTCTTCTCAACTGCATTAAGAATATGGCAATTAGATATCCTGGTAGTAATAACATCCCCTTGCTACAAGACGATGGAGAATTTGGGACTCGTGCCTGTAATGGCCGCGATTCGGCCGCTGCGCGTTATATCTCAACAGCATTGGAGAGTATTTCGAAATATATTTTCAAAGATGTAGATGATAATATTCTCGAAAATATTATAGAGGATAACGAAAAGGCGGAATACAAGTTCTTTGTTCCTGTAATCTGTATGCTTCTTATAAACGGTGCGGATGGTATCGCTTCAGGATTTTCAACGAGTATTCCAAATTATAACCCTCTTGATATTTTGACATGGACAAGAGCATGGATTGATGGAAACCACAAAAGTATGCCTCGTCTTACACCATGGTATAGAGGTATCAAGGGTGAGATTAAGTTGGTGTATGACAAGAACGGTCATCCTGAAAAATGGAAGACCAAGGGTATTCTCGAAGAAGACAAGAACGGATGGTGGGATATCAAAGATTTACCAGTAGGTAAATGGACAAACTCGTTCAAGGATGAACTTGTATATTTGGAGACTGGTGAATCTGCGTCCAAGAAAAAGGATAAGAATTGGACACGATCTATATCTGATTTTAACAATTATTCAACAGCCAACTTTGTTCATTTTAAAATCAAACCCGTTGACGGGTGGAGACCAAGTATTAATACAACACTCAAGTCTTTACAAACAACCAAGTCTCTCGGGAATATGCGTGCTATAGATGAAAATAATTTTCCTACGTTATACAAGTCGGCTGAAGATATTATTGAGGAATGGTGTAAACATCGATTATATTATTATAATAAGAGACGCGAGTATATTATCAATTCGCTTAAATTCGATATTCTAAAGGCTAGTAATAAATATAATTATGTCAAGAGTGTTATTGACAAGAAACTTAACATGTATCAAGAAGACGATAAACTCGAGGAGAGTATGGTAAATCTTGGCTTGACAAAAATGGGTGGATCTTACCGAAACAAAGAAAATGTATCGTTCGAGTATCTTTTAGGAATGCAAATGAGGAGCATGTCTAAAAAGAAACTTGAAGAGCTCAAGTGCGAGCTCGATACACACGAAGCCAAGCTCAAGGCCATGGAAAGTAAATCCGATAAAGATTTGTGGAAAGAGGACTTGAATGAATTCGAAACGGCTTACAAGAAGTATATAAATTCAAGAGAATTACAGTAGTTAGATAATATCAAAATAATTAAATCTTGTCTCACACGAGACAAGATAAAAAGAATAAAATTGAGTGGTGGAAAATATACTAAATAGACTTTAGGTTTGTTTTAAGAAACTTAAAAAAAAATATTATTCTATCAAAATAATTATAAATTAATAAAAATATTGTTATCATTATTTATTTTTTATGATCCATCTACACACAAAATTTTGTGTGTAGTTGATCCATTTTCAAAACAAATTTGTCTTCAACTTTCTTAATTTCAACATTGCGTTTAAACGTAGATAGTAAGCTTTAGCCGTCTTATATCGAATGTTGCTATTTTAAAAGTTTCGGTCTAGTTATGAATATTTCAAATCTGGGTTTGTGAATACAAAAATGTCGGACATTTTTGGACATTTTTGGACATTTTGCGTATTTCAGAACATAGTTATATTTGGTTTATTTTATCAATACTAAGCTAATATAACCTTTTTAAAATCCGTTCGACAATTCTCGACATTTTTAGACAAAGTATTTTAAAAACATAATATAATTTAGATAAGATAGTGTAGATATGACGGAACGAATTATTTGCGAATTTTGCAATTCTAATATCTTGAAATCGAAAGTAAACAGGCATTATAAGTCTAAGAAGTGTGTAAAAGCTAGAGAGGATATAGAAAAACGCCGAATTAGATCTGATAAAGAGAAGGTATCGTATTTGGAAAAACAGTTATCGACCCTCAGGAATGAGAAAGATAAAGAAATTCGTGTAAAAGATAGAGAGATACTCGAACTCAAGGAAGAGAAGAATAAGCTTCAAAATATTATAGACAAAAAGGACGAGTTTATTCAGAGTATGGCAAGTAGACCTAGTACAATTACCACGAACCATAATCATTTCAATATTAATCAATACTTTGAAGGTAATCGAGGACTTGATTTTCTAGATAATCAACAATTGATGGACGAGCGTATAGAGCACTGCCGTCTAATGATGGAGGATACCATAGAGAATCATGGTTTGAACCCGAAGATGATCGAAGAGACAAAGAAGGAGCAGTGTGAATACCTTTTCAAAGACGAGACTACCGGTAAATGGAACGTTATCAATACGGATACTGCAAGAAATACGTTTAGTATCTGTAAGAGAGCCGACGACGGCAAGACAATATACGTCAAGGACCCTAAAGGAAAAATGCTAAAGTTGACAGTTGATAAAGTGGACAAGGATACAAAGAGGATGGTCTATAAACTGTCTCTAGACCAAGACAACTTGTCATTAGAAGAAAAGTATATTCAACTGGATGCGTGTATGGCGGTAAGTAATGAAAAATTACTTACGAAGGTTCCTGTTAAAAGTATGATTTGAATATTTTATACTCTGGAAATTTTATAAAACATTAATGATAAAAATAAAATCTTTTCTCGTACGAGAAAAGATAACAAATGAAGTTTATATATTAAAAATATATTTTAAAGTTGGAATATTTTCAGATTTTCAATAAATAATTATTTTTTTTAGAATTATTATTTATTTTTTATGATCCGTCTACACACAAAATTTTGTGTGTAGTTGAACCATTTTCAAAACATATTTTATTTTCCCTTTGAATTTTGGCATTTGGCAATTTTATATTAAAAGTATAATAACGTTTAAAGAATGTTCTCAATTAAGTTAAATGTCAAATGATATAAAACTTGTATTAATTTTAATGATAAAGAATGAAGAACTTATATTAGAGAGATGCTTAAATAGCGTTAGAGGTTTAGTTGATGGGTATTTTATAACAGATACGGGTTCAACTGACAATTCCGTGAATATCGCAAAGGAATACTTGAAAGATAAAAAGGGATGCGTGTTTCAAACAGAGTGGAAGAATTTTGGAAAGAATAGAAGTGAAAGTTTTAGTTTGGCAAAAGAGTTTATACAAAATAACTATGACTGGAAATTAGACAAGACATTTGGATTGTTACTTGATGGTGATATGAAATTTATAACTGTCAAATTTGATAAAAATAATTTGAAGCACCCAGGGTATAAAATTAAACAAAGAAATGGAAATCTAATCTATTATAACGTTAGATTTTTAAGATTTGATTGTGATTGGTCGTGTATAGGAGTCACTCATGAGTACTGGGATGCTAAATATGTAACAACTAATAATTTAGATGACGATATATGTTATATTGATGATATAGATGATGGAGGATGTAAAGATGACAAGTATGAGAGAGACATAAAATTGTTAAAAGATGGTTTGATAAAAGAACAAGGTAATGTACGTTATTTATTTTATCTAGCTCAATCATACAAATGTATAGGAGATTACAAAAATGCTATTATGTACTATAAAATGAGAATTAAGGGAGGAGGATGGTTTGAGGAAGTTTGGTATTCATATTACATGATCGGAGAATGCTATTTAAAATTAAAAGATGTAATTAATTTTGAAAAGTGGATGCTGAAAGCATATGAACATAATAAATATAGAGCAGAACCATTATACAAACTTGCAAAGTATTTCAGAGAAAAATCAGAATACTATAAAGCATATCATTATATATTGTTGGGACTAAAAATAAAATTTCCAGATAACCAGGTGTTATTTATTGAGAATGATGTTTATAGCGGATTATTTATATATGAACAATCTATAGTAGAATTTTATGTCAGTCACAATCTTGATAAAGTATTGCAAATTAGTATGAAATCCTTGTTAGAGTGTCCTTATTACCATGACAATGTTATATCAAATCTAAAGTTCTCTGTGAAATCATTTTGTTCAAAATTCACTGAAATAAAATTACCAGCTCCATTTGGTCCTCATTTTAATCCATCTGCCATCTCTTTACATGAATACCCGTATGCGAACGTTAGGTATCACAACTACGGTATCGATAAAAAGGGAAACTATTCAAGTAACGACGGAGGTCCAATTTCAACTAAAAACTGTTACGTTAATTTAGAAGATTGCGAGGATTATAAAGCGTTTCAAATTGAACCTACCAAACCTCATATATCAAATATTCAAGGGTTTGAAGACCTGAGACTTTACAAATACAATAATAAAGACTATTTTACTGCTGTATCTAACCGAGAATATTCAAGTGATAAAATCCAAATAGTTAAAGGTTTGTATAACCTTGACACCCTTACATACGATGATATAGAAGTTATGGTTTCTCCTACTAATTCAACATGTGAAAAGAACTGGATTAGTTTAGATTGCGAAAACACATTCGTATATAAATGGCACCCATTGACTATAGGAACTATAATAGAAGACAGATTTGAAATAACAGATAAAATAGACACCCCTCCGTTTTTTAAAAATATCAGAGGTTCTACCCCTCCAGTTGTCGTAGACGGAACCTATTGGGTACTCGTTCATTTTGTTGAATGCGCCAGTCCTCGTAAATATTATCACGCATTCGTTAATTTAGATAAAACTAATCATCGTCCCATAAGAGTTTCTCTTCCGTTTTACTTTAAATCAAACGAAATCGAATACTGTATATCAGGTCGATTGTTGGACGCAAAGACGTTAGAATACTTTGTTTCTTCATGGGACAAGAACCCCTTCAGAGCTACTATTAACGTGAATGACGTGAAATGGATCAATTTATAAATTTGATATTTATTACTTCAGTAATAAATATTTACAGAAAGTATTTCGAACTTGGAATTTTCTCTCTACATTTCCAATACGTCTTTTACACTCATACCCTCCATGATCGTTAAAACAATCTCATCTGGAAAATCTTTGATTGACGACATTTTATAAAGTAAACAACGAGTTAAGCATTTATAAAGTACTGCTTATTGAGATATATCTCATTCTTTAATTTAGGTTTTGTTTTTTACTCCTAAGAGTAAAAAACATTTATTAGATTATTATCTTATTTTAAGACCAGCTTTTTCAAGCTTACTCAAAAAGGTGAAATGTCCAAAACATTGGTATGCCCAAGAAAAGATTTTCTAATTTAACATCATCGTAATCTATATTCTCTTGAAACTTATTATCGTAGTGCTTTTGATAAAACCGTATTTATCATAATAGGTGTACTATCGTAGTATTTTTCATTATTTTCTACAAAATTTCTAATATATTCCAAATCAACAGCTGTTTTGTATTTTAAATCTTCATCTTTAATTTTAGTATATTTTAGTAAAAAATTTGTAAAATCAGCACATGTCATATAACCATCTTTATATTCTCCTATACCTAAAAACGTTTTCATTACAACTTCATGTATTTTGCCAACTAATTTTATATTCATTGATGATATTTTCGCAATATCGTTTTCATCGAATTTTATAGGTTCACCTTTATATCTGTGTAAATAAAGTAAACCGTCGTATTGTTGTATTTCTGACATTTCTACAAGAGAAGGAGTACCTATAATAGATTTACCTGAAAATTTATCTATATGAGGTTTAGAAGTTAAATGATATACAAATGGTTTATTATTTAAAACTACAATCATACCTACATGAGAATAATATTTTTGACTAAATCCTACAATAGTCTTTGATATGTTTTTTACAACATGAACATCCATATTTATACCATTATCTCCATGATAATAAATTGGTGTATCATGTCTGAAAAATATTATATCCCCAGTTTTAAACTTTATATTTGTAAAATCGTATTTTTCTAAATACACATCTCTTGATTTATTTTCATAATTTATATATCTATTGCATGCAACAAGTAATAGTACTACTACGAGTAAGATACTCAATATCATTACATACTTGTTCATTTCGAACTAATAGTTTTTAAATAATGACCCAATAAAAATCCAAGAAAATTATAAACAAGGTCTAATAAACTTCCACATTTATAAAATATTTGTTCGTAAATTTCGAATGCTATACTCAATGTTTGAGAAAAATAAATATCGGTATAATATCCTAAAAACATGTGGAAAATAAAATGCGAAATCTCCCATTTCGTTATAAGACAATTTGTAGGCGAGTCTTCATCTCCGAGTAAATAATATCCACTGCCTCGTAATCCATTCACTTTATCACATTCATCGTTTTTACAATCCTTTACACACTCTTCAGACCATTTATGTATTTTCTTCGCTGTATTATCACCTACAACTTTTTCGAGGTGAAATATGAGAATATACATTATAACTAAAAGTACAGCTATTATATAATATTTTTTACTGTTATACGACTCGCGTTTTTCAAAACAAAATAAATCTTTCTTATTCTTTTTCATTTAGATAAATATATAATAATTATATTGAAAATTATTTTAGTAATTATTTATTATGGATACTATATTTTTGATATTCTTCATTGTTCCATCTTGTCCATAAAATGAAATTTGAAAACCTTTATTGTTTAGTTTACCTTTACATTCATAAACTATGATACCATTTTCATATAGATATTTTATCATATCGTTTGCATTTTCAACAATGATTGTTATTATACACGGACATGACACGTCAGACGTTAACAGCTTTTTGTATTTAATATTATGATAACATTCGTTAAACATTAGTATATTTTCATCATAATTTTGTTTTACACTTATTATATTCAGAGCTTCATCAAGAGCCTTAAGACTTGAAATAGATACTGTATTACACGTTTCATATTTTAATGCATTCTCATAATGCCTTTTTAAATCAAGAGAATAATGACATGATTTTATACCTTTCATTTTAGAATGTTTACAAATTATTATTCCTACACCCATAAATGATGCAATTGCTTTGTTAGGATTTGTAATTAGAAAATCAATTTGAGACTTAACCATGTCTATAGGTATTCCTCCAAATGTTGATACGGCGTCTACAATATATGTTATATTAGGATTTATATTTTTCACTACTTTTCCAATTTCGTGAATATTGTTTAATATACCTACAGACGTATCGCAATGAACTACAACTACGCTTTTAATAGATTTATGTTCTTTAAGAATTTCTTGTATTTCATTTAAATCAAATGGTTCACCCCATTTATTTTCAACATGCCGTACTTTGGGTTCGCTGTAATATGATGCAATATATTTCCATCTTTCACCAAACATACCATTTGATAAAATCAAAATCTCTTCATGATCGTCAAGACAATCTACATGAGCATTCAGTACTTCATCCATACTGGTTGTACCTGATCCTGTAGTAATAAGAGTAATAAAATCATTAATTTTATCTGGGCATGCAATATTTTTTATTTTGGTGTCTATAATCTTGTATAATTCGCGGAACTTATCTTGCCTGTGCATATATGTATGTTGATATTTTAATGCGTCAAAAACTGATTCTTCTGCTCTTACAACTCCCGGAGATAATAATAAATATTCATTTGAAATATCTATATCATCAAAATTTTCAAAAATTTTAAACTCAGCACAGCGTTCTTTTTTACAGAAATCATGTAGAATACTGTCTTTCTTTACGTAAAGTTCATCTACATTACTTTGTACTACTACAGAAAAATCTGAAATTCCGTCTCCAATATAAACTGATTTTTTTCGTGTATAGGCACTCATAATATTTTTTATAATTTCTACTTTATTGATATATGTATCATTACTATAAAAATCGTTAGAAAATATATGGTCTTCTCTAATATATGGAAGAAAGTGAGTGATAATCTGTTTGAACCCGCTACTTATAATGTAAAATTCTACACGAGGATTTAGTATTTGACATTTTTCATAAAATTTTCTAAATGATTCATCAATAACATTCCTAACTCCTCTTTCCAAAATATCTATCATTTCTTTCGGTGATATAGATGATAAAATTTCCCTGAGATCTTCCTTTTCACCGTTTAAAAATTTTTGCTCCAAATCTTTTTGAAATTTCTCTCCATGTACCATCTTAATAATATAATCAAGTGTATCTACAGTTGATATAGTTCCATCAAAATCGCATAAAATCACACTCATTTATGATAACTTATTTTTTTTATTTAGTTAAATAAAAATGGTAAAACCTTAATGAAAGGGAATATATTATTTATAGTAGTATAATTTCAAACAAAATATTTCAGAATACAAAAAATGATAATATATAACGATAATATATACATATTAACATCAGTATGTTATCTGTAAACACCATGAATCTTGTTCGTTCCGTGAATTTTTCCAGTGAAATAACTGTAATCACCATTTTAAAAGATGGAAAGGTTAAAAGTCCTATGAATATACATGTCAATTATCCTTTATTTTCTCCCATACATACCAGTCAGTCCCCTATCCCATATCCTAATTTTCGCCCTAGAGCGAAAATATTCTCAGAAGAAAATGTTAAAATGCCTGTTAATATTAATCTAAACTTATCTAATAATTCGTTGCTTCGAAAGAGACGAGCAAAAATATAAACTAAAACCAAAAAATATCTATTTTTTATACATTGTATAAAAAAATAAAAACTTATACTTGACCAAGGAATGTAGTACGTAGTATTTAGCAATACTTACACAGTACTACGTACTAATACTACTATAAAAGGATAATCGCTTATATATGAAATGGATGTTAGACAACAGCTAGATCTTATAAAAATCAAAGGGTCTTATACCTATGCAGATATATTTTTATATAATTCTTATTACTCTTCAAATAACTTTGATAGCGCTTTGGATAACCTGTATGCTAATTATGAAAAATTATTTGAAATAGGTATAACTTTATCAGCCTTTCAATTTGTAGGTATAGTTTTGGAGAATAATGTTGCATTAGAATCAGATTATATCAAGATAGGATATTTTATATTATGCCTTGGGTTTGTAATATCATTGTTTGGAACACTATTATCTTATATAGCATTTACATACATCAATAGTATAAGAGGAGAATCTCATGATTTTATTCTAGAAGGTATTCAAAAATATAAACATTTTTTCAAGTTATCTGACATGTTCTTGTATATTGATAGTGTTTTATTTATTATTCCTATAAATTTACTAATATATAATGTACTAGATTTTTATTATAGTTTGAGTTTTAATATAATATGTGGGTTATTAGCCATATGCGGTATTTCGTCACATTATTTAATCATCATAAAATATCAAAATTACAAATATACAAAGAGGAACATTTTATAAACATTAATTTACTTGATCAAGTAAATTACATCAAAGCATAGACTTTAGACTCTCTTTACTCTACAATTTTCAATTGTTCCATACGGCGATTTATATATCACTCTATAATTATGTGTATATCTAAACGTAAATACATTACCATATTCGTTTCTGTGCCATTTTAAACGCTTTTCATTACTGGGATCTTCTCCTTCAAAAACCATTCCATTTTTCCTAGATCTATAAGCATTTTTGACAATTTCATAATCTACAAATGGAAGAATAGGAATACCTTGATATTCTTTTCTTTTACCTTCATAGTCTATTTTAAAAGTGCTAGGATAATAACCATTTTTAACAATAGGACTGTTCTTGTGATACATAAGTGGTTGATAATATTCTGGTAACAGATTTTTAGATGATTCAGGTAATATACATAAAAGCTGTTCAAAAGGTAAAGCTGGATGAGATTTTTCAAATATTAATTCTTTTTCAAGAGATTCCTGAGTCAATGTAGATAGATAATCTGAAAGGTCTGACATTAGAGGAGCATAGTGATAGTTATAAGATTGGTCCCACGATGGTAATTCTTTTGTATAATAATTAAACACCCATGCCAAATTTTTAAAATATGAACGGCATATTTGTTCTATTTCTAACGATTCATTGTTACAAAATTTAGAATAATACTTTTCTTTGTACTTTTCTTTGTCAAATTTACCGTCGTCGTTAAAACATGACATCAATGTTTCGTCGTTAAAACGGTTGTCTAGATGTTTAATATTGTTTTGAGCTATAATATAATATTCTTCATACTTGCTTAATTCTTTAACAAATTCTTTGAATCCTTCAATATTTATCTGGTTTCCTTTTGTAATATAATTACCACTATTCTGATATATTTTAATAGCCGTACTAATCATGTGATTAAGACCATCTGCTAAATAAAAAAACATTTTTATTTTAGGTAAAAAATCATTACCTACAAAAAACCCCATTAATACAAAATCATTTGAAACATCATCATATGTTCTATTTCCTCTTTTTACATCTTTATTTTGATTTAGAACATATGCGAGTTCTTCTCTTACCTTGGTCATATTTGTAAGATCATACGTTTCAGCGTTATCATGAGATTCTCTTAACAAGTAAATATTATTAACATGCGCGGAAAGTGTAAGCATTATTAAATCTCCATCTGGACCAAACATACAATGAGAATAATTTGTTTGTATTACATTTGGTAAAGCTCTTATATAGTCCATGATTTTATGTTCTCCTTCGCCAGGTATTGTCGGAGGAGAATATATAACATCTACATTTCTCCATCCGCGATCAGAGTTTATACAATCTCTTATTTTGAAATACATGAATTGCGAAAGTTTATGCATAAATTCCGTACCAGGACTTATCGAGTTTGAATCGAATGATGCCGGATTTCTAGACATTGCTGATACGAATCGGCGTTCGCGTTGTTGATTTTGTTTGGCCCTTGGCGCCGGGCCGTCAATAGCTATATACAAAACACGTTGCGGTGTTACAATTTTCGTAACGTCTATAATGTTTTCAAAAAATAATTCAAATGTTCTTGTTAATTTTTGTTCATACGTTAAATGACTTAGAGCATCGATAAATGATTTATTAGTCCCATAATTAAAAACGGTTTGAGCTGCCCCGTGAAGTAATCCATTGGCGTCAAGGTATAAATAGTCTATTTTTTTAGGAGATTTATTGATATATTTGGTTATTTGAACAACACTTTGCCTTCCAAAATTTCCGTTAATAAACGGCCAAAGTCCTGGAACACCCATCTCTTAGTTATTAAAGACGGTTATTTAATTTAAATTTAAATTTATTTCATTAATAGTGAAATAAATATTTAGATTTTATTATTTATGCTTTCTTTGCTTTCTTTGTTCCCTTTTCAGGACCACGTCTGAATTTTTGACGACAACCATTAGAGTCGGCTTTCTTGGACTTGGGGTCGTATACAAGTCCCTTGCTACGACATACCTTTGTTTTGCTAGGAGCTACTTTACGTGGGCGACAACCCATAGCATCAGCGTTTGCAGCTTTTGGTTCGTAAACCATAAGCAATGCTCGGCATTGCTTGACCTTGCTTACACGAGCTTTGGATGGGCGACAATTGCCAGTCTTGGAATCTTTAACTTCGCCATCTGGACAAATTTTCTTCCATTTCTTAACCTTTTCGCCTTTTTGCATGGCATGGACAACTTCATACATTGTTCCATCACGGCCTTTGCGACGTTGTCCGGGTTTTAGTTCTTTAGCTTTGGATTCTGGAGTGCCAGCTGGCTTTCTAGTACCTGCAGATTTCTTTTCAACCATTATGTTTATTATTAAATTATAAAAAATAATTATTTATTTTTTGTTTTTTTTATTATTTTAGATTTGAATACACGAATTGAAGAATTGATTCTTCGCTTCTATCTCCAGAATAAGCCAAGGGCTCTCCGTTTGGATACCCTTTTAGATATAAACGAATATCTGGAAATCCTTGGAAACCTGGAAGACTTGATGCTTTTTGAATCTCTTCTTTATCACGTTTATCCTCAAAATCTAAAACTTCAACTTCACCTGTTTGTGATAAAGCTAATTTTACATTTTCCCATGCTGGAAGTATTTTTTTGGACCAACCACACCAGTCTCCATAAAACAATACAAGTGTTGGTTTATCTCCCGAAACATATGTTTCTACCGGCTCGTTTGTAACTGGTCTATTTTCAATAGCCTGGGCATGTCTCTGAGCCTGATGATTATCATGATATCGTGTTGAATCCTTTCTAAAGAATACAAAATAACAGATGATTAACACAACTAAAATAACAAGTCCGATGATTACTGGATTTTTATATTTCCTTGGGATTAATTCGTTTATCATTCTTTATTATTAACTTAGATAAAAAAACTCTAAATGTAAATTAGTAAAAAACAATCATGGAAAAAATATATTTAGGCGGCGTCGTGGTTTTGTTATCTTTTCTAATAATTTATGTTATTTGTCAACTAAACTCACCTGACTTGGATAATTATATATCTAAACATCGAGAACAGATAAATTGGGTAAGTATAAATGACATTTTAGATAATGCCGGCAACGGGGATTTAATATTTTTAAGTGGTAATACAAAGGGTGAAAAAACATGTAAATGGTGTACAAATACAATGTATAGTCATGTTGGATTTTTATTTCGAGAGAACCATCCAGATACAGGTGAAGACTTGTTATATATTTGGGATTCTGACCTTGGTCAGAAAACAAAGGAGGGACCTCGAGTAATGTTGCTAAAAGATAAACTCAAAAAATATAAAGGAAGTAAATATATATCATGGAAAAAGTTCAAAGGTGAAAGACCAGACACGGAAGACATATTAAAAATTGTAAATAAATATGGCAAGTTAAAGTTTGATGATAAAATATTAAGCTGGTGGGTTAGCAATGATAACACGGTCTCTAATTTTCTTTACAAATTAATAAAAAATAATAATGAGGTATTTTGTTCTGAATTGATCGCGATGACACTACAAGATCTTAATATACTAGATAGAACCAAAAAATCTGCTTGGTATTCTCCAGGTGATTTTGTGACATATAAAATTCAAGGTTTAACAAATGGAAATTCATACAGTAGTGTGTATATGGCAGATTTTTCTGGTGATTGGTAATCTTTATACGAAAGTATAAAGATGTTTTATTATGATTATGATTAATAAGCTCTAGTAGAAAGTCTAGATATATAACCGAGATTTCTAATAGATAATAATTTATCCTCAACTTTGCTTGTTCCTTGTAAATTTAATTTCTTGTATTTCTCCTTTGATTTCTCCTTTGATTTCTCCTTTGATTTCTCCTTTGATTTCTCCTTTGTTTTCTCCTTTGTTTTCTCCTTTGTTTTCTCCTTTACATCTTCTTTGTTATTATTTTGAAACTCTTGTGATTGTATTTCTATTTCATTTGTCATATCCCTAACAGTCATTTTATTTCTAATGGCTTTAATACCAATTAGTATTTTCATAGTATTAATATCCATTTTTACTGAAGAATGATTGGCGTATTTTTCTCCGTGTAAAATAAACTTCTCGAGATTAAGTTTGTCTTTCCACATATCAAGCATTCGAAACTCAAATGTATCGTTCATATACCCACTATAAACATGAACTTTTTTTGTCTGACCGGGACGATGACACCGAGCTTCAGCTTGAGCAATTGTAGCATAATTCCACCACGGTTCCATACATACGATATGATTAGCGCATGTAATATTCAAACCTTCGCAACCTACGCTATAAGTCATTGTAAGAATTTTTTTGTCTGGATTAGTCTTAAATTCTTCTAAAATTTTAATACGATCTTTTGCACTGACATCACCGTCGATTCTCAATATCATGTCTGTTTTTGGATACTCGTAATTTATACCTTCCTCCAATAAATTGAGAGCTGAAACGAACGTAGAAAATACAATAATCTTTTCACCTTTAGGGACATTTTTAATCTTATCAATTACATACCGCATTTTTGATGACATAAATCCCGCGGAACCTTCCTTTTTATAAATCCATTTGGAAAATTTACTTCCCAACCCTTTAATGAATTTTTTAAAATCCGAGTTATTTTTTTCAGAAGTATTTGTCATTAGATATGGTGAGATGCATGACTGTCTAAGACGTAAAAACCATGCAAGAGCATTAGCAAAATTCATCTCTTTATTTTGAAACGATTCAATAACCTCGATAGATTTCTGAGCAACCTTTTTATAAAACTGTTTTTCGATATCCGAATTAAATTCAAGAATATCATCATGACGTATTTTTTCTGGTATAACAAGACTAACGTCTTTCTTTGACCTTATAAAAATAACGTTTCGAAGGTTATGATCTTTAATATATTTTGTATACAATCTTGCCCATTTTTGACTGGTTTCAACGCCATTGTATCCGCAAAATCTAAGTTGAGACCAAATATCTGTTTTGTAATTGCGAATTGGAGTACCTGTAAGACATAATTTATACTTTCCATACAAAGACATCATAGCCTTAAACAGAGAAGTTTTTGGATTAGCAAATTTCTGAGACTCGTCTGCTATAACTCTTTCCCATGGAGTTTTATGTAAAATACAAGGTCCTTTAACATTAGGATTATCTGCTTGATACCTTGTTCTGTTTTTAATAACACTAACAACCATCTTGTTATTTCTAGACTGTTCATATTCAAAACACTCTTCTTGATATTTTTTAGCGGAACTACTGACAACGTCATATGTTGTAATTACAAAATCATATTCCACAATATCCTTACGCATAATATTATTATACTCTTTTGTAGTTATATAATCCTTATGATAATACAAAACCTTTACCTTTTCGTCAAAAAACTTTTCGAATCCTTGCGTTTTCCATTCTCCTACAATAGACTTTGAAGCTACTACAAGTGTTGGAAACCCTTTTTCTCCATATTTTTCAACTCTAGAAGGCCGAGGTGCCATAAGAGACCAGGAAATTGCTGTAAGAGTTTTACCAAGACCCATTTCAAACATTAAAATTGAACCATTAATTCCATGTTTGCCTTTCTTTTCCATAGCTTCAATCTGTTCAAAAGCTTCAAGTTGGTGTTTATGAAACACTATAGGTATATCTCCTATATTACGTTTAAGCGGTAAAGAACGATATCTTTTGATTTTTCCATCACGCGCTGCGTGTGTAAATTCACACGTGTCGTTTAATAAAGTATTAAAAGGTACTTTCATTTTCAATAGCTTAATTACACAGTAATTGTATTTTTTACAAATATGGGTAAAAAAAATCATTTTTTAGTAATTTTAGATTACGTAGTAATTACACGTGATACGTAGAGATTTTAACTTTTTTAATTTCAAGCAATTGAACTTTATATATAATTATCATGAGCTATAGCCATATTTATATCTTTTGCTGTTACCTTAAAATTATCTTCTGAACCTTCACGAAACTTCGCGTGTTTAGTTGCTTCTAAAGCCATATCCGAAATTATATATTCTATAAATAATTGAAAATATAATAAAAAATCAACTGACACTTTTTGTAACTCACTAACATCTTCAAGTACTGATTTTGTATAACGCTTGAATGTTGCTTTGGGGATTATCAGACAATCGGTATTATTTTGCTGATATTTAACACGTGTTTTACCTGTTATTTTCTTGTAAACAGTAGATGCATCTTTACATTGTTTTATTTCAGATTTAGAACCTTTAGGTTTAGAAGACGCAAGTGCTTGATTACTAATTTCTAAAGCTCTTTTAAAATGTTCAAGTGATACAGTTCTCTGTTTATAGAAATTGGTAATAATAGAAACATCCCGAATGTACTTTTCTACAACTCGTCTTATATAAGATCGTACAACACCATGCGAATCTCCTGATATATCCAAAGCGCCACCTCTTCTAAGAAATTTGTTTATGGAAGAATTTGTGATATCATTAGATTGCATTATCATTTATAGATATTAATTAATTTTTTTTTGTAAATAATTATAAAATGGTATCAGATACAAAATATAATATATATATAAAACGTGTGAAAAATGGCATTAATCGTGAAATAAGAATATCTTCAGACGCCATTGAAATTATGAATGATATTATTAATTACTCTATTAGCATACTTATGAAAGCATGTAATTCACTGAAATCTAATAAAAAAACACTTGAAGCGCGTGAAATTAAGACTGCAGTAAATTTGATTTTACCGGGAGAATTGGAAAAACATGCTATTGTTGAAGGATTTAAATCGGTTACCAGAGCTAAAGGCAATAAAGATGGATCTATACAGGAAAAATCGGAATTGAAATTTCCCATTTCGCGTATCTCAAATGAAATGAAAAAACTTTCTTTATATGAAAGACAAGGTAAGATGGCGTCAGTTTATATGACTTCTGTAATAGAATATTTGGTTGTTGAAATCATTGAAGTTTCAGTATTTACTTTGTATAAAAAGAAACGTAAAACTATAACTGTTGATGATATTAAAAATACTATTAAGATTAAGGATGCCGAATTAGTAAAATTGTATGAAAATATTACACTTAAAGGTAAATACTACAAAGTAGGTAATCATAATAAATAAATCGTTTCTAATAACATCTTAGGAGAAAAATTAGAATTTTATAATTTTCTTTTTCACATGAAAAAGAAACATTAGATTTTTTTAAGCACCGCAAGCAATACACTCTTCACTTGCATTCCTGCTATTAGTTACACCGATTGTATCCATCGAAAAGTTGATTGCATCTGTCTTTGCAGTCTGCTTGAGATAATACATTCCTGTCTTGGCTCCACTACTCCATGTATGAAAGTGAAACGCGCTAACTTGATTTTTGGTAGGATTAGACATGAATAAATTATTTGATGTTGTTTGACACTGATATTTTGCTCTATCCATATACAAATTAGCTAAGAGCTTTTGACTGAGCTCGTATGCTGTCTTGTATTTTTTCTTAATAACTCTAAGTCTAAATCTGATTGCGGGATCGAGACCTTCTTCATTCAATGTCGCGATAGATCCCTTGTTTCTCATGATATGATTTAGAGTATCATCATTCCAAAGGCCAATTTCTTCCATATCATTGATGAAATGTTTTACACATACAGTAAAACACCCGCTTGTTACCGTGCGATTATAAATGACTTGCGTGTATGGCTCAACCGATTCATTATTACCGAGAATTTGAGCTGTAGAAGCTGTAGGCATTTGGGCAAACAAAAGACTAAAATAAATACCCTTTCTCTTCATACGAGTTCTAAGATCTTCCCAATCAAATTCAGAACACGGTAATGGTAATTCAGGAAGACTACGATTTTCTGACGAGTAATAATAATTGGGATCGCCATGTTGTTCTTTACCAATCTTTTCGAGATTCCACATGTCAAATTGAAACAATCCTTTTGAACAAGGTGAACCGTTAAACGTTTCATAACATCCATATTCTTCAGCCATTTTTACATTTTCATCCATAGCGTGATAATACATTACCCTAGCAATCTTTTCGTTTAATTCAGACGCTTTTGAACTTTCCCATGAATAGTCCATTAGAGCAAAACAACCTGCAAGGTCCTGAACACCAATACCGATAGGACGATTTTTCATGTTCGTGTATTTGATTTGAGGAACATCTTCGGGATAATAGTTTCTTAAAATGACTTGAGCCAAATTTCGAACTGTTCTGCGCGTTATTTCTCCAAGTTTTTCAAAGTTAAAAGTTTTGTTCTCAACAAGAGGTGAAAGAGGAATACTTGCTAGATTACAACTGGCAATGTTATTTTCATCTGTATACTCATTTATTTCAACGCAAAGATTACTTAATCTAATCGTTCCAAGATTTTGTTGATTATTCTTACGATTTACAGCATCTTTAAAAACCATAAATGGCATACCTGTTTCGAGTTGCGCTTCTACGATATGATTAAATAATTCACGAGCGTTCACTTCACGATACCCAATTCCCAAATCTCCATTTTTACCACTAGCTTCATATGATCTATATTTCTTTTCAAATTCTGAACCCCATGTCTTTTCAAGATGATCTGTTTTAGCAGGGCAAAACAACGACCATTTCTCATCTGCTTTAACACGTCTCATGAACTCGTCGGATATCATTAGACCGTATGTAAGATCACGAGCGCGGTATTCTTCATTGCCAGTTGGTTTTTTCAAATCGATGAATTCAAATACGTCAATGTGCCAATCGTTAATGTAAATAGTTCCGCTACCAGGTCTACGGCCACCGTTATGAACGAGACCTATCGACGTTGTATAATTTGCAATCTCTTCTTGCTCTTCACTGGTCTTAAGATTATCACGGTTCATCAACAGGTCAATCATGACACTTGGACGATTCGATTCTTCTACCAAGCTAATAGGTTTAATAATTCTAGACCACATCATACCGCGATCTACAATGAAAGAGAGTGTCTTTGAAGGTATATGAGCTACTTCAGAATACATAGCCAGAGTATCACATACCCATTTGGTTTTTGGAATACGAAGTTCATATGTCTTTTGTTTGGTCGTAATACTTCCCCTATCACCCGGAAGTTCATGAGTTTCTCCGATTCTATCTCTGACACACCCTCCGCAAATAGTTTTTGTTCTAAGAAGTATATACCTTACACTTTCAATTACTTGTCGCGATGTCAGTTCAAGATAAATCTCTCCTTCCGAATTTCTAAACGTTCCATCTGTTTCCATGATACCATAAAACAATCCTGCTATTTTATCAAGTGGAAGATGAATCATTTTATCAACAATTCTTTTACTTCGCGTCTCTTCGTTGTATAACATCGATCTCGTGACAGGAAATGTTATACCTTTTGACCATCGAAGTTGAAAAGTATTTTTTCCACTTTGTTTCGTGGTCCATATATTAATATTGCGCTCCATTAGATATTTCTTTACAAATTTTATTGTATCACGTTTGGTGTCGGTGTTAAGAGTTACACCGCATTCCGATTTGTATTCTGAGATATGACCGTCACCTAACATGATACCATACATTCTGCAATCATCAATATCAAAGTTTCCGATATCTTTCTCATAAGTAGGAATAGGAGTTCCGATAAGATGGTCTGTCGTTAAATTCTCGACTTCTACGAATTCGGGAGTGATACTACCCGACCTGATTTTATCAAAGCCTTGTCCTTTAGGAGAATTAATAACATAAACAGGATGTTTATCAGTTACAATAACCGGTTCCATACTCTGCTTAACCTCAAGTTGATAGACTTTATCTGTATTTTTCAGAGAGTGATGCATCGGTTTAAATACTTCGTGATACAACCCATCTTTTCCGAGAACGTTGTCTCCTGAATTGATATCTTTAATCTTTCGAGGACCAAAGTATGTATAAACAATTGTATCTGGAGCAAAACACTGGTCTATTGTGCTAAGGATTTCGTTTTGAATTTTAATCATTGGAACAATTCCTTTTGACGTTCCTTGATGACCAATCTCTGAATGACGAAGAGAATCGTATGTTAAACCAATTCCTCCGTTATTCATCGAAATGATTGCTGAATCACCCCATGTTTTAATGATAGACTGCATATTATCCTCTGCACTCATGAGAAAGCAACTTGCAAGCTGAGATCTTTTTGTTCCAGCATTAAATTGTGTTGGTGAAGCATGGCTAATCAAATGCCGAGACAAGTCGTCATAACACGTTTTAATGTTTTTGAATGATTTTTCTAAATCTTTATTGTCCATATACAAGTATGTAGCTACACGTAAATATAAATAAGACGGTCTTTCAATTGTTTTTCCTTTAAATTTTAAAAGATAACCACGAATAAGAGTTTCCATAGCAAATTTATCAAAAACCCAATCACGTTCATTAACGATAAAAGATTCTAATTTCTCATGATGATTCATACAAAATTGGAAATATTGTTCATCAAGTAAATTCTCAAGTTCTATTGTCGCGTTAATGAAGCTGTTAGGTGTACTTTTAACTAGAGCAAGCATTTTAAGCCTTCCACTTAGCTTACCCCAATGATGATGAGATATATTTTTATAACCACATACATTTGAAGCGGATTCTAGTTTTACGATGTCATCATCTAACGAATCAAGAGGTCTGATATCATCTTCAATTGATTCTAAAGATTTACACGCAGGTAAATCAACAGAAAGTAAAGATATGATATCACGGACGCTTGTAATATTTTCGGAGGCAAGATGATTAAAACTCATGGTTGATAATTAAGAATACTATTAACTTTTAAATAAAAAAAGTTAATGATTTTTCAAATCATTTTTTATATATTATCATTATTTAAATGCCTACTAAATATAATCCGTTTACTGATGCCGGACGAGATGAAATAAGATCGTATATATATGATAACAAAAAGAATGTTTTGAGTATTCTTTTTATGGCAATTTGTGTTAATATTTTTATAATATTTTTCATATACACCAACTCTGGAAGTAAAAGTAATACGATTTCGGATTACTCTAAACTAATATTGTAAAAAAATAAATATTTAATATTTAATAATATGACAAGTTTCACAATTCATAATTACGAATGACAAAAACTAGGAGGCGTTAAACAATTTTCTATTTTCCGCCCTACGGGTCCTAATGACCCGTCGATTGACCCGTTTGACCCTACGGCTACTATAATACTTGATGGTAATAATAGGGTAGCGTATATCGCTAAACTTGATTCTGTTGGTAATTTTCAATGGGCACAGAAAATTGATGGAGCGGGTGTTGATGAAGGTAGAGGTATAGCTGTTGATGGAGATAACGTTTACGCTACGGGGCTATTCCAAGGTTCCGCCACATTCGGTGGTGGTAAAGATTCAAGTGAAATTGATATAAGTGGTAGTAT
>JGI10211J14876_10000038_pt1 | contig 41185 bp, 30 predicted proteins | sample Etolagsediment_FD_14876 | JGI IMG/M metagenome (IMG submission 14876)
CGACCTGATTATATCCGCCGTGCCCTGCCAGTATATGCGCGGGGTTTGGGGCCGGCTGAAAGATTATGTCCCCAAAGACGTCTCTATCGTCTCGGTTGCCAAAGGTATTGAGAACGAAACGCTGTTGCGTCCGAGCCAGATACTCGCGGACGTCCTCGGCGAAAAACGAGTCCTTGGGCCCAAGGTCACGAACCACGAGCCACGAGCCACGAGATTTGCCGTTCTCTCCGGGCCTACGATTGCCGATGAATTAGCCAGAAGACTCCCGGCAACGGCCTGCGCGGCGTCAAGCGATGAGAAACTTGCACGGGATGTGCAACAAACCTTCAATGTCCCCTGGCTGCGTGTCTATACGAATACCGACGTTGCCGGGGTTGAGCTGGCCGGCGCTATGAAGAATATCATTGCTATCGCTGCTGGAATTGTAGATGGCGTTGGGGCCGGCGATAACGCCAAGGCGGCCCTTTTGAGCAGAGGCCTTGCCGAGATAACCCGCCTTGGTGTCGCTATGGGTGCAAGGCAGCAGACATTCGCGGGATTAACGGGTCTGGGCGATTTGGTAACAACCTGCATCTCGCCGAAGGGAAGGAACCGCTCGTTCGGCGAAAGAGTGGGCAGAGGGCAAACCGTAAACCAGGCCCAAAGAGCTACCGAATCGGTTGTCGAAGGTATTGCCACCTGTAAGTCGGTCGTCGCTCTTGCCGGGCGGCATAATGTTGAGATGCCGATTGCGCAGGCCGTTTATGAAGTGCTGTTTGAGAACAAGCCGGTACAAACGGCCATTGCAGATTTAATGAAGCGCCGACTCAAGGCCGAATGAGCAAAGAAAAAAGCCTTGCCTTTTTGCGTTTGTCACCGTCCCATAAGTTACGTTTCTCTCCCCTTCAAAATAGTACAGTTCACCCGGAAACACACATCTTATAGGAAATGAAATCGATCCCGGCCCCTATCCTACAAAATGAGCTCCCATTATTTTCGTTATCGTTGGGCGGATGGGGTTTTGTTTTCTATATTTTAGTTAGAACAATCCCGGTAAATCGGCACTGGGAAAACTGTACGTCCAGGTAAGTTTAATGTTTAGGTATCAACATAGAACGAGGATGTGATTATAGACGTCCAGATAAACGAGGATTAACAGCTCGTAAAGTATGCTTTTGTAAGTGCACCCCAAATGATTTGAAACGAGAAAAACTTCCAACGGGGCAGCGAATTAGAGAAGGGTATTTCTGACAGGGTCAAGTTGATATGCTTTGGTTTTCAAAAAACCGCATATATCCGATTGGCGTGGATATGGGTGATGATATTATTAAGATGGTTCAGCTCGCCGGCAACGGCAATGGCCTAAGCGTGATTGCCGGCGGCAGCGAGCATCGACCAGAGGATGTGAAACCTAACAGCAGCAATTGGCAAAGATGGGCCATCGAAGCCATACACAAGCTCACAACAGACGGTAAATTTCGAGGCAGAGACGTGATAGCGGTAATGCCGGCAAATGGGGTATTTATCGACCACATAAAGACGCCGAAGATAAAAGACGGGTCCCAAAATGCGAAAAAAGGCGTGTGGAATTCAGACGACAAACTGCGGGACGCTGTCTTTTCAAAGATAAAGCAAAAACTGCCGTTCGAACCTGATGACGCACTGCTCAAGTACATCCCTTCAGAGGATGATAATGTCCTGGTAATAGCATCTGAGCGCAGGATTATTAACAGGCATCTGGCGATATATGAAAAGGCCGGCCTGCTGATTAAGTCTATCGGTGTTTGGCCGATAGCGCTGATAAACAGCTACACCAGGTTCTTTGGCAGACGCAAAGCTGATATCGAAGCGACCGTAATGCTGCTTGAGACAGACGCAAACTGTACAAATGTTGTGATTTGCCATCATAAGAATTTACTCTTTGCCCGTTCGATACCAATAGGAGCGAAGCAGCTTGACAGCGATGAAGTGATAACAAGATTGGTATTGGAATTGACCGCCTGCAAGCGGCACTTCGGCTCGATGCACAGCAAGGCTCAAATAGAACGCTTGATTTTCCTTTCAGCTCAGGCGGGAACTAAGAACATATATGCAACAATAGCAAAACAACTGGAAATGCCGGCACAGATAGGAAATTGTCTGGCGGCAGTGGAAATAGAGGATTCCCGTCATTCGGGGATGGATAGAAGAGATTGTCAAGTTAATTGGGCCACTGCCTTTGGGCTCAGCTTATCATTATCATAGGAACAAGAACGGATAGGTAAAAAAATGGTTAATATAAATTTTGTGCCTGATGACTATATTCAAAGCAGCGAATCGCGCAGAACAAACCTGATGTATCTGGTGTTGTTTGGGGTAGTGATGGCAGCACTGGGTGGTGCGTTTATGACTATCAAAATACGGCAGCGAGCGCTTGATACCAAGGAGAAGCTTGTAAGTTCAAGATTGTCACGAGCCCAGGAGGCCATAAAACAATTTGAAGAGCTTCAGACAAGACGCAAAGCGATGATGAAGACAGCTCTTACCACGGCAGAGCTGTTTGAACCGGTGCCTCGCAGTGTTCTGCTGGCGTCATTGACAAACAATTTGCCGGCGGGCGTATCGCTCCTGCAAATGAAGCTTGTTCAGAAAAAGCCGAAGAGAATACCGCCGCGCCGGAATACTGCGGCAACTAATAAATACAAAAAAGCACAAGCTAATAAAGCAGCGGCAACTCAACCAAAAGTGTCACAGGAAAAATCACTGGATACGCATATTGACATTGAAGGTATTGCTCCCAGCGACCTTCAAGTGGCGGCCTGCATAGAGCGGTTGAGCAATTCAACTTTGCTGAACAATGTGGCACTGGTGGAATCAAAAGAACAGAAAATCGAAGATATCCCGTTCAGGCAATTCAAGCTGACGGCAATACTTAGAAAAGACGTTCATCTTACGAATGAAGATATTGAGAGAATCAGGGCCAAAACGCCCAGAATGTAGCACGGATTTTTTAATACTGATAGTGGACAAGGAACCTAATATCGTTTGATAAAGGGCAAAAATTATGACGCACGGTTTAAGAAAACTTGTATTCTTCATTTTGCTGCTGGGCGTAGCTTACGTTGCTTACCAATATATGATTAAGCCGGCCAACAAACATCTGGCGGAACAAAAAATTCGGCTTCATACGAAACTGGCCAAGCTGGACGAATTCGAAAAGGCCACCGCTGCGGCAGAGGATTTGACCAAACAGCTCGAAGAACTCCAAAAGGCGGTCGAATTCTTTGAAAGCAAGCTGCCGCCTAAAAGCGAAATCGACAAGGTGCTTCACGACGTAACCGTAATTGTTCAAAACCAGGGGTTAAGGTCCAAAAGAGTTTTAAAATTAAAGACAAAAGATAACAATGGCTACATAGAACTGCCGTTAAAAATGGAATTGGTGGGAGATTTTAATTCATTCTATTCGTTCCTCTTGGAACTTGAGAAGCTACCTCGAATAATGAAAATCCGCGAGCTTGAGTTAGACAAGCAAACAAAAAATGAGGGACAAATAGCAGCCGATTTCGTGGTAAGCATATTTTTCCAGAACAAAACCGGCTAAAAGGCAAAAATCTGCCGAATAACCAATAGTAAGTTAACAATTTTTACTTTCAATGGAGTCTGGCTATGCTGTCTTTTATGCGAGAACAAGAACCCGAGGATTCATCGGTGCAAAAACCATTTGCCTCAGACGGCAGCAATGCCGCTGATAGCGCCGAAGAAACACAAGAGCAGGAATATCTTACTGTAGCAGCTCACAATAAAAATGTTCGCAAGAGTACAATGCTGCTTGTCGCTTTGTTTGCCATAGGTCTGTTGTGCCTTTTGTTTATGATAAAAAAGAGCACACCACAAAAGGCAACGGCAGCGGTCCTCAGCCCGGAAGAGACACGGATTGAGGCGGCAATCACACGACTTACCGGCGTCAGGTCAGAAATGTTTAATCAGATGGACGAGATAGTTAAGAATTTCCATGAGTTTTCGGACGTGCAACAGGTGAATGTCAGTGAGTTGGCGAAAAATCCGTTTAAGTATGAGGTATTTCTGGGCAGCTTGGAGAAAATCTCCGATACTGAACAAAGAGACCCCGATATCGACGCTGAAGTGATGAGGAAACAACAACTGAGACAGCAGGCAAAAAATATGCAGCTTCTGAGCATTATGCAGTGGGATAAAGGCAATTGCTGCATGATTGATGATAAAATTCTTTACGAGGGAGATTCAATAAGAGGTTTTAATATCAGCCAAATCAGCGATAGCTTTGTTAAACTCGGTTCAGATGGCGTGGAAATAATATTGAAGTTAACAGAATGAAACTGCCCTTTCTATCTGAAAGCAAACGAGAACCACCGGAGCAGGGACCGGATTCTAAAGAAGATTTAGACATTGGTGCCGCAGGGGATGAGCTCCGCTCTGAGAACCAATCGATACGCGGGCTGAGCGACCTTTATTTTCCGGAAGAGGCCGACGAATCGAACGTGCGCGATATCGCTGATGTCCTGCTTGATATGGGCAGGCTCACGCCTGAACAACATGCACATCTGCGGCAGGAGTCCGCCAACAGCGGAGCAAAACTCCCTTCTGATGTCGCAACGTTGCTGCTGAAAGAGCAGCTCTGCAGCGCTGACGATATTTTGATAGCCAGGGCCGAACTCTATGGTCTGGAGTTTCGACACATAAGGCCGGAGGATATAGAGAAAGAGGCCTTTGAGAAACTCGACATTGATTTTATAAAAAGCAACTCTGTTTGTCCGATAGCAATAGAAGAAGAAACGTTGGTTGTTGCAACAAGCGAGCCTGCAAATGTTTTTACGATTGAGGATGCGAAAAGACGGACCCGGATGGACCTGCGAGTCATAGCGTGCAGCCAGGAAGACATTGAGACAGTGTGCGAGGCGTTCAAAGAAGAAACAGATGACTACTGCCTCGACGATATCATCAGTGATATGACGGAAGTGGAGGTTGTTCAGGACCGGAAGGACAATTCCGAAGACCTCGAAAAAATGGCGGGCCAATCGCCTGTTATTAAATTCGTTAACTATTTGATTAGCAACGCCGTACATGAAGGAGCCAGTGACATTCATATTGAGCCGAAAGATAAGTTTATGAAAATAAGATACCGCATAGATGGCGTGCTCTTTGAAATGATGCAGTCGCCGTTAAAGATGCATCCTGCTGTGGTATCGCGTATTAAGATTATGGCTAATCTCGATATCTCGGAAAGACGACTCCCACAAGATGGGAAAATTGCGGTTATGGTCGGTGGTAGAGGAATTGATTTACGAGTTTCGACACTGCCCACAAATCATGGAGAAAAAGTGGTCGTCCGCGTACTGGATAGTAAGTCGATTATACGAGGCCTTGAGCAGTTAGGTATGGAGCCTGAGATAACAACCGCCTTCAGTGAGCAGATAGCGCTGCCTCATGGGATTTTACTTGTTACAGGTCCCACAGGTTCGGGAAAAAGCACCACGTTGTACTCGGCCCTGTGCCAGATGGATGGCGAAAAACTAAACATATCCGCAGTTGAGGACCCCGTGGAATATGAACTTGATTTCTGCAACCAGGTACAGGTGCACGAAAAGATTGGACTCGACTTTGGTTCGGCACTTCGGAGTTTACTGCGTCAGGACCCGGATATCATAATGATTGGCGAGATTCGAGATAATGAGACAGCCCGTATAGCAGTCCAGGCAGCGCTGACGGGGCACCTGGTACTCTCGACACTGCACACAAATGATGCGGCCAGCAGCATTACAAGACTGGTCAATATCGGCATTGATGCGTACCTGATAGCGGCATCACTAAACGCCGTACTGGCTCAACGGCTGGTAAGGAAGATTTGTCCGAAGTGCAAAAAAACTTACGAAATTCCAAAAAATATGCGCAAATATATGGAAAAGTCAGGCGTCAGACCGGACGAGCTTTTTCACGGTGCCGGTTGTGAGCACTGCAGGGGCTCCGGCTATATAGGCAGAGTCGGAATTTATGAGCTGTTGGTTATTGATGACACATTCAGGGACATGATTAACAAAGACGCATCAGTTGACAATATGCGCCGAATGTTTCACAAAAGCGGACAGCCAAGTTTGTTTGATGATGGAATTAAAAAAATAAAGCAGGGTTTGACCACGATAGAAGAAGTGCTGCGAGTGACCGAAGTGTATGGCCAAAGCGAAGAGGAAATTTTCGTTGAAAACATCGGGTAATAAACAAGGCCTGAGCGGCTTGCTAAAATGAGATGATAACTTCTTCTCCGAAAGGATTGTGATATGTTAGACATAAAAACTGTACTGGTAAAAACGATAGAAAATGGGGCAAGCGATGTGCACATCAACGTCGGAATGCCACCGATACTACGAAAGAACACGGAATTGCTCATTACGGACCTTCAGCCCGTCAGCAGCGAAACCGCAAAGGAAATGCTTCTGGCAATGATTGGCCCGGATAGATTCAAAAAATTTCAAGAAAACAAAGACCTCGACTTCTCGACAACTATCGAGGATGGCCACCGGTTCCGAGTCAACGCTCATTATCAGCGAGGAACGATTGCAATCTCGTTTAGAGTAATTCCGAATCGGATTCCTTCGGTAGATGATTTAAACCTGCCGCCCATCGTTAAAGAATTGACGGACCTGCCAAGAGGACTGGTGCTCGTAACAGGGCACACGGGCTCCGGTAAAAGTACAACCCTGGCTGCAATGATAGAATTGATAAACACAAAATATAAGAAACGTATAATCACGTTGGAAGACCCTATAGAATATGCTTTAGAGAACAAAACGTGCATGATAGAACAACGTGAAATCGGCTTCGACTGTCCGGAATTTGCTTCAGGCCTAAAGCACGTGTTACGACAGGACCCCGATATCATTATGGTCGGTGAAATGCGAGACCTGGAAACTACCGGCTCAACAATCACCGCCGCTGAAACCGGGCATCTTGTCTTTAGTACACTGCACACAATCAATGCACCCCAAACCGTTGAGCGTATTATAGACATCTATCCTGCGAACCAGCAGAACCAGATTCGAACAATGCTGTCCAATACACTCCAGGCCGTTATCTCGCAGACACTATTCAAGAGGATAGACAAGCCGGGGATGGTACCCTGTACGGAGTTGCTGCTGTGCACCTCCGCGGTGAGGAACTGTATTCGTGAGAATAGAATCTACGAAATACCCAACATTATTGAGACCTCTCGCAGGATGGGTATGCAGAATCTGGATAACAGTATCGCCGATATGTATTCTAATGGTTACATAAACAGAGAAGAAGCAGTTGCACGGTCATCTAATCCCGGGAAGATGGAGAAGATGCTTACGCCTATGGAGCAGTTTGAAGTTGTCCGACCCCCTGAAGCAATAAGCGGAAAAAGACGAAGGGAATAAAAATATGTTTGAAAATTCCTCGCGAAATTATGAAGGTGGGGCTGCAGTTGCAAATAAACCGGAACGAGTTCAGGCGCTGAGGGGACAAGGTCAACAGGCCGCTAAAGGCAGGCACGCTACAGCGAAACGCTCTCCCAGGAGCCGACAGGAAAGTACACTGCAGAGGATACGGAATTTCAAAGTTGAGTTCGGACCAGGCAGGAAAGATATTCTGAACTTTACAAATCAGCTTGCGGTTATGGTGCGGGCTGGTATAAGTCTTCAGGACTCACTCGAGTCAATAGCCCAACAAAATGAGAACGAAAAATTCAAGGCGGTAATTACCGACCTAAAAAATCAAATCGAAGGGGGCAAAAGTTTTTCGCAGGCGCTTGCCGAGCATCCGGAAGTATTCAGCAATCTTTATATAAACATGGTGGCCGCTGCGGAGGTTTCCGGCTCGATGAGCGGAATGCTGCAAAAATTGGCGGAGTACCTGGATGCCGAGGCCGAAACCCGCTCACAGATTAAAGGAGCAATGGTTTATCCGATTATCATAGCAGTTATGGCCGTATCGGTAACCATTTTCCTGCTGTGTTTTGTTTTACCGAGATTCACAGCAATATTTGCAGGCAAGGAACATCTGCTGCCCACCCCGACTAAGATTCTAATGGCCACCAGTGTATTTATACGGTGTTACTGGTTTTTTATTGTGCCGGCTGTTGCCGCTTTAATATGGGGGTTATTTTACTTTATCGGTACAGCAGTTGGCCGGCTATGGTGGGATAAGACGAAATTGGTATTGCCTCTTATAAAAACACTTTGCCGAAGTCTTTATATATCAAGAAGTCTCCACACAATGGGTGTCTTGATGCGCGCAGGTGTGCCGATTCTGGATACCATTTCGATAACAGCCCAAATATCAGGAAATATTCTTTATAAGAATATGTGGCTTTGTGTTCATGAAGAGGTCAGACAGGGTAAGAAAATCGCATCGAGTCTAAAACAATATGACCTGATACCGTCCGATGTCGTACAAATGGTAAGAAGCGGCGAAGACTCAGGAACACTCAGCGACGTGCTTAGGGATGTTTCCAGTTATTACGCAAGGGTACTCAAGACTGTTATCAAAACAGTAACATCAATGATAGAGCCGATAATGATAGTTTTGATGGGTGTTTTGGTCGGCTTTATCGCGATGAGTATTATTCTGCCGATATTCAAAATGTCCAGTGTTGTTGTAGGCAAATAGGAAAGGATGGCGTATAAAAAAAATACTAAGTGCTATACGCTGAATGCTATTATGAAAAAGGCCGGTTTTTCACTTGTTGAGGTGTTAATTGTAATAATACTGGTAGGCCTTGCCATTGCCGGCTTAGTTGCAGCCAACAGTGCATTTACAAAAGCCAACGCCGTCGGGACAAACTTGTCAACCGCTGAGTTCCTTACCGAACAGATAAGAGAACGCACCATCGCAGCCGACTATGATGATTTGTACACTCTGCAGCATTTTGACGGTGTGAGTTTTTCTCCGCCGATTAATGCCAATGGAGAAGATTTGAACAACTTCGCTGCATTCACCGAGCAGATTACGGTCGAAAATGTAAGTGAGACAAACTTCGAGCAGGTTGTCGTTTACAACAGCGGCTTCATCAGAGTAACTACAAAAATCTTTTTGAACTCCAGGCAAATCAGCTCAGCCGGTTGGCTCCGAGCGCGATACTGATAATAAAAATGGGGGAAATTTATGTCAACCAGACCGGATAAACATACCGCCGGTTTTACCATCGTGGAATTGCTGCTTGCTCTGGCAATAACAGGCATACTACTTGCCGCCGTAGCCGTGGCTTTTAACGCCTCGACCATAAACTATCGGGAAAATGAAAATATCTTTAAAACAATCAACAGCGCCCGCCAGGCATTGTTTCGCATAACAACCCAGATCCGGACGGGGTTGGTTGACCCCAACGACATCTCGAATACAGATAGATGTACACTGCTCTGCGCCGATGGTTCACAAGTAACATACCGATATGACAGCACAAACAATACCTTGTACCTTCGTGACGACAGCGCCGGAACCGATTATGTGCTCTGCAAAAATGTTACTGCTATGACTTTTAAAAAGGATAACACAGCGACCGGAGACGTTAAAAGTGTTCAGATTTCTATGACAGTTGCGAGCGGCAATATCCAACGAACAGTGTCGGCGGCTGCGGTTGTTAGAAAAATTCTGAAGTGATAATCGCGGTCGTTTAATATGGGTACTTCGCACCGGCCGTTCCAACTTTGTGTTATCAGCCACATAATCTGCTGTAACTGACTTTAATATCTAATCTTATGTCCACCGGAAAAATCTTGATTTTTTGTAAAAAAGCAGTCTTGCGTAAAAGTTCTTGATTTTCGCGTTTCTTTAAACCATACTATACCTAAACAGCTTAAGGGCGGTTAGCTCAGTTGGTTAGAGCGCCTGCTCGACACAACTCGTTGAAATCCAGCTTTTTACGTAACTATTGCAAGTTTAAATAGTTAGCAGTTACCAAATATCTCCCGTAGGGATAGATAACTCACCTTTTGGTTGTAGAATGGTTGTAGGATTTGGCTTTCAGAATCAAGGAAAGCTATTGTTGCATATCATGCCGGCCATTTAGCTTTTGTCGCATGATTCGGCCCATCTTGAACTTTACGGTTCGTTTAGCTGGAACGTGAACTGGTTCTAAAGTCTTCGGATTTTGAGCTACTCTGGCTGCCCTTGCTCTTGTTTCAAAAACACCAAAATCACGGAATTCCAGCCGATTGCCTTTCGCCAAATCAGCAACAGTCTCATCGAGAAATGCCTGGACTATAGCTTTAACCACTACACGCTTAGCCTGTGTTTGCCCGGCAATCTTATCGACAAGCTCTTTTTTAGTTGTCGTTGACATTGGATCCCTTAGCGTCACAACGATTTTTTAACATAGTATTTGGGCCGATTCTAATTGTCAAGAGAACTTTGCTGCTCAGGAAAAAGAGCAGGGTCTCCAACCCCAAACAGATTGAAGACCCCAAGATAGCTCCATTGAAAGGAAAAAATGAGTTTTAAATTTTCGAGCCGCACTCCGAGCAATATGCCCCTCTGCCGATTAGCCTGTGATCGCATACGGGACATCTTCGTACAAGACCAAATACTTTGCTGCTCTTAGAAGAAGTGAGCAATATTAAAAGAGTTATAATTATCGTTACCGCGGTTCCTGTAAGAAACTCGTGGCGTACCCAGTTTGCCTTTTCTGCAATTCCTGTGTTGGCTATCCAATTGGCAACGACTAATATGTTGCCCAACAGAAAGACAGCCCCGATCAATAAAATGATAATCACTTTTCTACTTATCAACGTCATCTCAAAATATCCTCCAAAAAATTAACCATCACAATAAAAGTTTTTTTAAACATCAACCCATTAGAATAGCGCCTCGATCATATCGCGCAAGCATTTTTTCGAAAAAAAACTTGCGACCCTCATAACTTTAGTAATATAAGATACTTATAAAATAAATTTCCTAGCAAATTCTTTATAGGCTTGTTACTCAATACTCCACCATGAAACTTAGGCAGTTGCAAATTCTGGTTTTTGTCTTTAACATAATGCTATAGAATTTACTTGCGCTTTTCTTACATCGGTTTATAATGCGAATATGATGGTTCTAAAAATTAATCTTGCTATGGGATGATGTCCGATAATTACCTTGTAGAGTTAGTGATTTGTCTTATATCTTGTATGCATAGATTTTAGGGAAATGATAATCGAAAATCAAACAATAGAAATACTTGCCAAATCAGCGTTAGATAAGAAACCTATAAGTGGGTTAACCCATAATTTTTATCGTTATCCAGCACGCTTTTCGCCATCTTTCGCTTCCACCGCTATACAGCTTTTTTCAAAACATGGCGATCTTATACTTGACCCTTATGTGGGTGGGGGTACAACTGTTATTGAAGCCATGGTAGCCGGTAGACGAGTTATTGGAGCCGACCTTAACTCCCTCGCCGTATTTGTTACCCGCGTCAAAACAACACCACTAACAAAAAGAGAAAAGAAAGACGTAATTTTATGGAATGAAACCTATCCTACACAATTTTCGTACCAAGATGCTTCCGAAAAACTGGATAAGGTATTGTGCGAGGGTGACAAAATAAAGAACTTAACATTACCTAAGGCCAGATTCATAAAAAAAATAATCGCGACAGGGCTTGTTTCACTTAATTCGATTGAAAGCCAAAAGGTTAAGAATTTTCTTCGGTGTGCCATACTCAAAACAGGTCAACGGGCTCTAGATGGGCGGAGAACTCATACTTCTTTAACTGAATTTAGAGAAAAATTGAGTCAGAATGTATACCAGATGCTTGAGGAATTGAGAGACTTTCAACGTTTAATTTACAGGCAAAAGCCAGGAAAACCTCGCCGTAAGCTCATTGAGTCAGATGCTTCGCAAATAGATAAGCTTCCAATATTTTTAAGAGAAAATTTAAAAGCTGATCTTGTTATTACAAGCCCCCCTTATCCTGGCATACATATTCTTTATCACAGATGGCAAGTAGATGGTCGAAGAGAAACCCCAGCTCCATATTGGATTGCTGGATGTCAAGATGGCCAGGGTGATTCTTACTATAATTTTGGAAGTCGGCAGCAGCCTGAACTTCGCTCCTATTTTGATACTTCCCTTAGAACTCTAAAAGCTATACGAAACGTCATTCGAGATGGGGGGTACATAGTGCAAATGATGGCATTTAAAAACCCCGTAGATCACTTACAAAGATATCTGGATAATATGAAAAAAGCTGGCTTCACTGAAGTTGTGTTCAGCAGTGGCGGTATTGCTGAAAGAAACAATAGAATCTGGCGTAGAGTTCCAAATCGCAAATGGCATGCATCTCTTCAAGGAAATACAGCAAGTTCAAAAGAAGTAGTGCTTGTCCATAAGGCGAACTAGTTGTACTGTAATATTAACCTATTCATCATCCCCTGTTTGTCCACCACTCGAAATAGGTTCCTCTGTGAGTGTGCCAAGGTTGTCTATCATAGGGAGTATAAATGGAGCTAAGGCTTTAGTTGTTTGTTCAACGTACTCTTCAACAGTAAATTCCCTGCCCCAAATATGTTCTAGCTCGTCGCCATTATCTTGTTCTGAAGAATGTTTTTTCTCCTGTTCACGATAGTGTCTTATCAAAGCAAGACCCACTAAAGCATTACCGTAAACAAATTTGTCCTCAATTAATCTCGGGTCTTCCTTGCTTATCTTCATATCGGTTTTTAAATACAAATTATCAACGTTTACATAAAATTCGTAAACATCTTGACTCTCATCTTGCTCATCTTCATCTTGCACAATTTTGCAAGCGGAATAACGATCAAAGTCGGAATTCCAATTCTCTTCACGTACTCTGTGGATTTTCGGTAATTTTATACCTGAGTTTTGCAGTTCCTCAGTATCGCCTTGGCCACCACGCTTTTTTCTATTTTTATTGCCGCCTTTTCGATCAGTCTGTGATCTTAAATGCAATTTAGCAACATTAACAAACGGGTCTGATGTAACATCATCTTCTACAGTAAATTGTAAGGTTATTTCATCCCCGATAACAGCATCGTCAGGTACCCTAATGCTTGCATTCGCTAAACCATTATGTAACGTCAAACTCCAATTAAAATCTTCTTCTTGCCAGTCGCCTTCGAGTACTTCTACCATAAATCTGCCAGCATTTGCAGATCTCTTAAAATAATCGTTTTGCACATCAGTTTCGAAAGCAATCCTGCAACGTCGTCCTATTTCACAATCTCTCCTAAGCAATTGGCCATATTTTTTCTTTTTAAACTTAAATAGAGATGGATGTAGCTTGCCACAGAATTGCTTCTGTCCTTCTTTGCTCCCGTTACTTTGGTTACCATTTTCTCCATGGCCCCGCTGCTTGAAGGGTTTCGCAAGCCTGCTGCCGCTTAAAAACAATGCTGACAAACTTGGAGATGATTTTAGGATATCATTAAGAACTTCCTCTAGAGGCCTCGCATCATCGAGACGATCTGCTATTTCCTGGCTTTTGCGTTTTTCCCTTAACTCACGAAGCCCATGATGATCGTGTATTATTCTTTCAAGCTCTTCCTCTAATTCCTTTCTGAGGTCTCCGCCACCCAAGCGATCACGACTATTCATGAAGAGAATCTCTCGGGCTCGGTATGATATATTTGAGCAGTCGATAATAATAAGTAAGGAATTTACAAGGCGTCCCATTTTAACCTTTTTTCTTGAGAAGATTGTTTTAGGTATCGTTCCATGTGTCTGCCCATTGATCGCAAATACCACTCCTTCATTTGTACGATAGGTCTCAGCTTTGTTTTTCTTAAAAGCATATATCCTTGCAATCATTTCCTGCCCTCGAACTTTAAATGGTACGGAATCAGGAAAGCCCTCTTCCAGATTTTCAGCTTTATTGTCTTCAAGCCTTACTGTTAGACCAGTTAAAGTTGTAGAAAAGCTTCCCGAATGTCCCCTATAATCACGACATTCATATACTCGGATAGGCAAAGCCGGCTCTGGTAACATTGTTCCTAATCTATATAACAGGCCGCTTTTCATGCACGCATGACTAGCAAAGCCTTTCATATCATAATTGTACATCTTTATAGTACTGCCCCAGTTACACTCTCGCACATAGGCTTTATTACCATCTGGAAATATAGGCAAAGAATCTGATTTAAATTTTAGAGCATCGCCTTTTCGGGGATTGCTGTTAGCCCCTACTGGAGATAGGTATGTGTAAATTGAATTTTTCAAAGCTGCTGGAGGGCTTTCTCTTCTTATAATAGTAAATCCCCAGCAGTCAGTTGATGAGTTTGCTTCTTTCATCATTTTAACTATTAGAGGATTTCTTTTTGTGATAATTAATTGAAGATTCTCTTTTCCACAGAATCTAAGAACACCAGTCCCACCCATATTATATTTGCCTTGCACAAAAGGAATTTTCAATTTGTTCGCTCTATCAATGGAAAGAAAAGTTTCATGCATCGCATCGGGTATTTGGCCTTCACCCATATCAGTTATAGTAACACATGGTCTACGTTTTTCACCTGTTACTGCAATGGTAATACCTTCGCTGATTTCTCGACGTCGTTTATTGTCCCAATTTTTAATAGTACCTCCAACATCCATCCAATCTTTTTTGCCTTCAAAGAATCGAGCAACTGCTTCTCGTATGCTTTGCGGAGCCTGTTCGGATTCTGGACAAATACCTTGTGCTAAACACTCGCTCATTAAACGTGCATCTATAGAATTTATGAGCTTCTCTGTCATAGCTGCCTCTGGCCTACTTTGTTGATTCCCTATAGTAGAATAATTGCCCTCTCGATCTCCTATAAGTCGCCAGACATTTGGATTATCCCAATAGCCCGCTTTTTTAAGAATTGATATGACTTGCTCTTCTGACTCAGCTTTGAGTAAATCCAAACATAAGTCCTTAACTTCCTTGTTTTCCATAACAGCCCCCTTACTTTCTTAGAATTGTTGGGGTTCCATTTAATTTAATCCAGACTTCCTTAGCTTTATCGAAAAAGTCCACAGGAATATGATAGCCTTCTCTGCCGACTTGTTTAATGCAATTACCCTGCCTCAATAAGCCAATGACAATATACACTTGGTAACTTGGTATAATTTCCGGCTGTTGGTCGTTAAGTTTTTCTATAATGTCCTCTGCCATAAATGGCCCCGCTCCACCTGTGGCCATACCAACCATTGTTTTAACAACATGACTAAAAACTATGACAGGTACTTTATGCGTATATTCACGCCGTTGCTTTTTCGACCACCCTATTTTGACTAAAGAATCTTTTCTTAATTCAAATTTTGGGTATTGCTTTTTAGCAGGTATTTTCTTGCTTTTTCTCCTTTGTACATTAGCCTCAGTTTTCTGAACGGGGCTATTGTTTTTTTTGCTTGAAGTAGGTTCAGAAATATGGGTAGAAAGCTCTCGGAGATTTGCTGCAGCAATCCTTGCGATATCAACACTCCTATAATCCCCTTCTTTTGCAGATTCTGCAATTATCTCTTGTAGATCGTGTTCTGCTTTGACTAAAACATTTTTAATTTGGTCTGTTTTGTTATTCATAACGTACAAAAGTTAGTGCATATAATATAATAAGTCAAGCTGTTTTCGTTATATTATACAATAAATATTTTGGCCACAAAGACGAAATCGGCGTAAGTGTTTTGCAAAAAAGAACTTATGTTTTGTAAAATCTTTAAGAAAAAACAAATATTTCTTAAAAAGCTCTTAAGGTGTCTCGGTTATTGTTCTGCGATTCTTTTGACAAGTGCCCCAATTTGTATGCAGAAATCACACTATTTAGACTCGCGGACATTAAAGACGTCCTCAAAATCCTGTTTTCTTCACAACTATACGCAATTCCAAGAGTTAGCGTTTGCCAAATATTTCCCATAGGGACTGATAACTCGTCCTTTGATTGTTTGGTTGTAGCTTTAGAGCATCTGTATCAGAACTTGAGGCAACCGACAAGAAAACGAAAAATTACCAGCTTCTCGATGATTATTCTGTCTGGTTTGTTAATAGCCGCTGATGTGATGTTTTGTAAAGCTTCGATTGATTATACCTCCGTGCCTCCAATGTCCCTGGCGGAACGATACGAATATTTGTCAGATTGGTTGCTTTGAGCAGTTTATTTGTACAGTTCGGGTATTCCATAGCAAACTTAATCGGTATCGCCAGACATCGTGACGATTGCTTTGGCCTTGCCGGTACTGAAAGCCTGGCAGCTATATCAACTACTATTGCTATCAAAACTACTACGAGCAAAATCACAATCCATTTAGCTTTCTTCTCTTTCAAAGTGCTTCACCCCCTGTATCCTTAAATTTGCTGGAATTGGCTGTGTTACGCCTTGCATTTGCGAAATCTACCAGCATTGAATCTTTTTCCTTTGAGCTTGTTTTTGTATCTCTGAGACTTGCACATTTTTGAGCCAGTTGATTTAAGGCTCGCTCGAAACGGGTCGAAAGCTTCCAGCCATGCTGGCCTCCATATCGGTTGTTGAGATGACTAATGTGTTCAATAAGCCCGAGTCTTGAAAGTTTTGCTCTTGCCCTTTGCAGGATTCGGCGAGATGTACTGTATTTATTTTCAATATAGACAAGATTGGGCACTATATTATCTGCCCACTTAAGCTCGAACAGAATACAAGCCGCTGCATGTTGCTGATTGCGATTGCCAGGAAAGAGCATCTCAACTAAGTCTGAATAATCTGAGATATCTTTCCTGTGATTGAAGCTGATTTTTGTGTGTTCTGGCATGTTACATTTTTTATGCATCCTAATTTTTTATGTGTACTTCATTCTCTACAACTCCCATTTTACTCAACTGGAGGGCTGCGAGAAGTAAATATGATATAACATCTGCTCAGCATAAATCTAACTCCTGCAGGAACTTTAAAAGTTTATCGGGGGCTTTATACCGTTTTGCTTTCTGAGTCGGCTCCTGCATTTTTCTGAGAGCTTTTTCTTTCATAGCAAGGTCTGCTTCAACATACATATGTGTTGTAGCTATGCTTTCATGTCCAAGCCATAAAGCAATCACGGTAATATCAACACCTGATTGAAGGAGTGCCATCGCGGTCGAATGCCGAATTACATGGGGCGTGATTGTTTTTTTCTTAAGTTCAGGATTACTTTCAGAAGCTTTTTCAATAGCTCTTTTGAGCCGTTTTTCGATACCGGACCGAGTCATAAAATTACCGCAAACGTTTGGAAACAGTGGTGAATCAGATTCAGTTTTAAGGTATTTAAGCCATGATTTTATTTGCTTTGTCGTACTCTTCCAGAGTGGAACGACACGCTGTTTTCGCCCTTTGCCTGTTAATGTTACACTTATAGACTTATCTATATCTACATCTGACTGCTTCAACGCGGCAACCTCAGACACTCTGGCACCGGTGTTATAAAGTGTTGCTAATAATACTCTGTCGCGTTTACCGCTCCATGTCGAGGCATCCGGGGCATCCATGATTGCCTGCATCTGCTCCCGAGTTAAATATTTGGGTAAGGTTTTCTGGAATCGTTTCATTGGAATAGCCAACACTTTTTGTACCATCGGTAATGAAGTTGGAACCTGATATGCAGTATATTTTAAAAATGAGCGTATGGTGGCCAGACGGTTATTTCGACTGTTGGCACCATTGTGCCTGTCTTGCTCAAGATACCTCAAAAATCCCAATATGTTTTTGGAATTCAAGTCTTTCAGGGCAACAGCATCTGGTGATATCTTGTGTTTGTCTCTTAAATACTCAAGTAGAAGCTTGAACGTGTAACGATAAGTAGACACTGTGTCCCTAGTGTAATTACGTTGTTCAATAAGCCTTTTATAAAAGTAGTTCTGCAATAGCACAGCAAAATTATTATTTTGAGATTTTGTTTTCATAAAACACCTATCCTTTCCTTGAAGCGAATTTTTCAAATTTTTTAACGGCAATTGCAAACAATTCCGGTACACCCGTAAGATACCAATATGTATTACTTACCCCGACATGCCCCAGATACGTTGAAAGGCTGTAAATTGCATGATTTATATCCACTCCTTGTTCGTACCATAAAAGGAGTCTTCGGCATGCAAACGAATGCCTTAAATCTCGAATTCTCGGTTGACGTTGTCCTTTAGTGCGCCACCCAAGTTTTTTACGAAGTTTAATAAAGGTATGGGCCACTGTAGAATGAACCAGTGAGCTTCCTTTTTCCGAAAGAAAAAATTTTTTCGATTTTGCTATCGGATGATATTGATCCCTAAAATCGGCGTATTTGCTAAGAACCTTTAAAACTGATATGTCAATTGGTACTAACCGTGATTTACGGAATTTGGTTTTTGCAATTAACATAACTCCATTAGCCAAATCAACATCATCGCGAGATAGCTTCAATGCTTCTGATATTCTAAGACCGGTACAAGCAAGCAGACCAAATAGCGTGGCATAGGTGCGGGGTCTTAAGCCGTCGACCGGTCTTAATTGCGCGCAGGCTCCCAATAACGTTGAAATTTCCTGTTGTGAGTAAATATAAGGTTCTGTACGGCAATAATTCGGACCCAGTATCCGCGGTGGTGGAATTTCTGTTTTTGGGTAAAATATTGCCTGATATTTAGCAAACCGTCTAATAATTCTAACACGGAAGACATGGTATGGTTGTGAACCTTTTTGAGGAAGACATGCCCATTTTAAAGCAAGCTCTGTAGTAACTGGACCTGTGTGGCCTGATTTATCAGCATATTTTGCAAACCTTAACAATAGCCATGCCTCTGTGTGTAATTGGACGCCAAGTTTTCTTTTGTAAGCAATATATTCTTTTACCTGCGCAACCATTGATTTTTGTTTTTTCATGATCTCACCTCCGGCCATGGCAGCGCCACTTTAGCCAACATTGGGAGATTAACTTTGGTGTATATCGTTGTTGTGTCTATGCACTTATGGCCAAGTATGTCAGCAACCTCTTTAAGTGTAGCTCCTTTCTGGTGTATTACAGTCGCTAGTGTATGGCGAAATATATGCGTTCCTGAAATCTGGTCTTCAAGAGAAGCTCTTTTATAGGCACGACACATCACCCCACTTACTATATCAAAAGTAACAGGCTTGTCCTTGGGAGCCCTGTGTCTGATAAAAATATTTCGCGAATCTGTTTTTGGTCGTCCATTTTTCAAATAGCATGCCAAAGCTCTCCCAAGACGAACGGGAAGTGGTAAAATACGAGATCGTAATGTTTTTGAAGCACGTATGGTTACTGTTGAGTTCTTCCAATCAATATCATCAAGCAAAAGGTCTTTGACCTCAGAAGCTCGTAAGCCTAGTTCCGAAAGACATAAAGCCATTGCGTAATCTCTTTGACCAGAAGGTGTTTTGCGGTTAAAAGATGCCAGGAATCTGGAAAGTTGTTCTTTGGTCATTGTTTTAGGAATAGTTGCTAATTTCCAACTGGGAACAGTTGGTACGGCATCGATCAGATTGTGGGAACATTTGCCTTCAAGTTGAAGAAAACGAAAATAACATCTTAACGAGTATATTAGATTCTGTAGCGAATTTAGTTTGTATTGCTTTGCTTTTTGGGAAACATATTTCATTATCTGATGAGGATTAATATCTCGATGCTTTATTTGTTGTTTACCAAATATATCTAATAGGAATTTCTTTGTATAGCGTATCTGGAAACGAATTGTAGAAATTGAAAGGCCACAAACATCGCTCAGATATGCTTTAAATTTATCTATTTCTTTTTCGACAGGCGTAATATCTGTTTTCTGGGACTTTTGATTTTGAGAACCTAAAATACAAAGTAAACAATTTAATGCGGCGCGAACATATTTTCGGTTACGAGAGCAAGGCGGGGTACAATGACAGTTGGGTAGATGCTCATTAAGAAACGAGCTTACAGTATCCTTGTTCACTGAACTTACCTTAATGCCATTATCTTCCAACCATATTCCAAAGTGTTCGACTTTTGGTATATACATTTTGATAGTCCCTGTCTGGTAACCACAATCACGAAAATAATAGATCAGCTTTCTTATTTGTTTGTACAATACGTTTGCTTTTATGCGGGCTTGGACATGGGGTTGCCTATAGTAATATTCAAGCATAAAACACTCTCCTTTCTGGCCAGATTGGCCTCAAGATTAAGAAAAGTGTCAATTATTATGCTGACTTGAATATTTTGCAAAACACAAAAATTGACGCGTTAAATGTGATTTATTCGAAATGAAATAGTTAACTATTTATAATACATAAGTACGCATAAAAAATATTATGCATAGCTATGCATAACATTTTCACCCCAGGCTTTTTGTATAAAACATAGGCTTCGACGCGGGACATAGGTGTCGAAGCCTTGTTAAAAAAGTCAGGGGTAGTATTTATAATTTTTGGTCTGCACCGGAAAATTGGCTATCGTTGGGTTTGAGCACCCGGGAAGGCAGGTTGAATGGGAAGACAGGGCTTTCCGATGGCCTTTACTATATGTATTGATGATACGGTTTGGGAGGGTAAAAGACTTTCCAATTCAAATAGTTTCTGATTAGCTCACTTATTTACCTCTAACTTATCTCTTAAGCAAGATACCTGCCCAACTTGTCAAATTGTTTGCGGTCGTGCACCTTAAAAATACTCAAGAATAACCATCGGATTACTTTTCCTGATATATGAGGCTGTAGCACAATTATAGCTCAAAGATGGTTTCTAAGTCAGAACGCTATTCCCATTCAATTGTTGCCGGTGGTTTGCTCGATATGTCATATACAACGCGGTTAACTCCCCGGACTTCATTTATAATTCTGTTGGATATCAAGCTGAGAATTTCGAAAGGTATCCGTGAAAAGTCAGCTGTCATAAAATCAGAGGTCTCGACCACTCGAATAGCAATAACGTTTTCGTAGCTTCGTGCGTCCCCCATCACCCCAACTGTTGAGACAGGCAGAAGCACTGTCAGTGCTTGAGATACTTTTCTATATAATCCTGCTGATTTTATTTCATCTATCAAAATTTCATCTGCCTGTCGCAACATACCGAGTCTTTCCTGTGTGACCTCGCCAATTATTCTCACCGCAAGTCCTGGGCCGGGGAAAGGATGTCGCCAGACAATATCCTCCGGCAGTCCTAAATATTCGCCCACCATGCGAACTTCATCCTTGAATAGCTCCCGTAATGGTTCAATAAGTTCAAAGCCCAACTCAGCCGGCAGACCGCCAACGTTATGATGCAGCTTTATATTTGCTGAGAGGCCATTATCTTTAGAACCAGATTCGATAACATCAGGATAAAGCGTCCCTTGGGCAAGGAATTTTGCTTTGGGAATCTTTAAGGCTTCAGATTTAAAGGCCTTAATAAACTCAGAACCGATTATCTTGCGTTTTTCCTGTGGGTCCGTCACCCCTTTTAAACTCGTTAAAAATTGCTTAGACCAATCGACAACCCGTAAATTTATGTGGAAATGGTCCTGGAATGTTGAGACAATAGTTTGGCGTTCGTTATTTCGCAATAAGCCGTTATCAACCAAAATACATACAAGCCGGTCAGCTATTGCCTGATGTACAAGCGAAGCAACCACTGATGAATCGACACCGCCGCTCAAACCGCATATCACCGTTGCATCACCAACACGTCTGCGAATCACCTCAACAGCTTCGCCAACAAAGTCGCTCATCTTCCAGTCACCAATACAGCCGCAAATATCATATAGGAAGTTTTTTAATATCATTGTACCTTTAGGTGTGTGAGAAACCTCAGGGTGAAATTGAACGCCGAAAAACTTCTTTACTTTGTGTTTTACTGCAGCATACGGGCAAGTTTCTGTAGCTGCAAGCTTGATAAAATCATCGCCTAATTTACCAACTTGGTCGCCGTGACTGGCCCACACAGCGGTTGAATCCGGCAGATTTGCGAACAAATCACTCTTGTCAAAAATCGATAGATTTGCTCGGCCGTATTCGCGCTTCTGGGCCGCAACAATGTCCGAACCTAAAATCTTACAGCCTATCTGCATACCGTAGCAAATCCCGAGAATTGGTATACCCAGGTCAAAGATTCTGTCGTCGCAAATAGGCGCATTTTTATCATATACGCTTACTGGCCCGCCGGATAATATCAAACCTTTAACAAGACCCAACTGTGATAGTTCCTCTGGTGTTATGTTTGCTGGGCAAATCCGAGAACATACATTGTGCTCACGAACACGCCTTGCTATTAACTGAATATATTGACTGCCGAAGTCCAGAATAGCTATTATTTCGCGGCTCATAAAAAACCTCCATGTTTTACAAGATAACTTTTGTAATTTATGTTCTCATTCATCTGTCAGAGAGTAGCTATCAAACATATGCATTTGATAAGGTTCCATAGCAAATTTACTTACCGGGATATCCACCGGAACAGGATATCTGCCTGACCAACAGGCAGTGCAATAATACTCGGCGGGACATCTTGCACAAGACAAAAGCCCTTCCAGCAACTGGTAACCGATACTATCGACCTCAAGAAACTCTGCGATTTGTTCCGGAGAGCGATTATTTGCCAGCAGTTCTTCTTTGGTTGGGAAGTCTACACCGTAAAAACACGGAAATCTTATTGGCGGACAACTTACTCGCATATGTATCTGTTTTGCACCAGCTTCTCGTAACGCTCTAATTTTGCCCCTTGTGGTTGTGCCACGAACAACGGAATCGTCTACTACTACGACCCTCTTGCCATTGACGACTTCTTTTACCATTGCCAGTTTGAGTTTAACCCCGAGGTCTCTTGACTTTTGGTCCGGTGCAATAAACGTTCTACCTACATAGTGGCTTCTTACCATCCCCATATCAAAGGGTATTTTACTTTGCTCTGCATAGCCGATTGCCGCTGATGTTCCTGAATCCGGCACAGGTATTACCACATCGGCGTCAACAGAATGGTCTATTGCGAGTTGCCTTCCGAGCTTTTTTCTAAACTTATGTACGTTTTCACCAAATATATGGGAGTTCTGCTTAGCGAAATATACATGCTCAAAAATGCAGTGAGCTGGTGTTACAGTACCTTGCTGGACAAAGAATCTGCTATGCAGTCCATTATTATCAATGCGAACGATTTCACCCGGTTCTACCTCTCGAAGGAAGCCGGCATCGATGGCATCCAGAGCACAGCTTTCACTGGCGATAACGTAGCAGCCTTTTTCTGTTTGCCCTATACACAAGGGTCTAATGCCATAAGGGTCACGAGCTGCCTCGATATGGTCGGCAAACAAAAACAAAAGACAATATGCTCCTTGCAGATGGTTTAATATGTGTGCCAGCGGATCTGGTCTGCTAATGTGGCTTGGCTTGGCAAGCAGGTGAATAATAATTTCGGTATCGCTTGTGGATTTGAAGATACTGCCGTATGCCTCATATTCATCCCGCAATAGTCCCGCATTTATAAGATTGCCGTTATGGGCCACTGCCACTTGTCCATTGGAATACTCAGCTAAGAGCGGCTGGCTGTTTATCAATTTACTGGAACCAGTGGTCGAATACCGGACATGGCCGATAGCTATCGGGTTGGCTAATTTCTCTAATACACCTTTGCCACTTCGAAAAACCCTGCTTACCGTCCCCATACCATTATAGCATTGAATGTACTCTCCATTACTGGAGGCGATTCCTGCAGATTCCTGTCCGCGGTGCTGAAGACTATGCAGGCCGAAATAGGTTTTTTGAACGGCATCCGTGTCTCCAAAAATAGCAAAGAGACCACAACTTTCTTTTTTTTCCGAAAACATAAATTTAGTTTAGACTAACAAGGCACTATTTTAGCTATTACTCAACAGTAACACTTTTTGCAAGGTTCCGAGGTTTGTCCACATCGTTTCTACGGAGCACAGCAGCGTGATAGGCCAGCAATTGTAATGGCACAACGGTCAGCAACGGTTGTAAAAATTCCGGTACATCCGGAATGCTAATTAAGTGGTCGGCATATTGTTTTATGTTCTCGTCACCTTCGGTTGCAATAACGATAGTCTTACCGCCACGTGCTCTGACCTCGGTAATATTGCCTATAATTTTGTCGTACTGCGGCCCAGATGTAGCAATAAAAACTATAGGCATGCTATCAGCAATCAAAGCAATAGGACCGTGCTTCATCTCTGCAGCTGGAAGCCCTTCGGCGTGAATATAGCTTATTTCCTTTAATTTAAGTGCACCTTCAAGAGCGACTGGGTAATTGAAACCCCTGCCTAAAAACAGCCAATTGTCCTTATCAATATTTGCTGAAGCGATAGCTTTAATATGGTCGGATTGTTTCAATATCTGGCTGATCTTGTCAGGTATTTGTGAAAGCTGTTCAATGTATTTGTTTGCTTCGTTGCCACTGATGTGTTTTCTTCTGCCAAGTTCGATTGCCAGCATTATCAGCACTGTTATCTGTGCTGTAAATGCCTTTGTGCTAGCGACCCCTATCTCAGGCCCGACATGCAGGTATATACCCGCATCTGTTACTCGTGCGATTGAAGAGCCTACAACATTAACAATGCCCAGTACCCTTGCCCCGCGTTCCTTGGCCTGTTCTACAGCTGCAAGAGTATCAGCAGTTTCACCCGATTGGCTTATTGAAATAACAACGGTACCATCCTCAATAATTGGGTTGCGATATCGGAATTCACTGGCGTATTCGGTCTCAGTGGGGATGCGTGCTAAGTGCTCAAGCAGAAATTCTCCGACCAGAGCAGCATGAAATGCAGTTCCGCAAGCGGTAAGGATAAAACGTCTGGTTCGTGTCAATTCTCGTGAGCATGAATCTATACCGCCAAATTTAATTCTATTATTTGCATGGTCTAATCGACCGCCCATGCAGGTAGCCAAGACCTTCGGCTGCTCAAAAATTTCCTTAAGCATATGATGCGGGAAACCGCCCAGCTCGATTTGTTCCAGTGAAAATTCGATTTGCTTGAGGTTTTTGCTGACCATAACGTTATCGATAGTTTTGGTATTAAAGCCCTTTGAACTGATGGTAACCATTTCGTTGTCGGCAGGGTATATTGCCTGCTTGGTGTGCTCCACAATCGCGGCTGCATCCGAGGCGAGGATATATTCGTTCTCCCCAATGCCTAAAACAAGAGGACTGCCTTTTTTTGCGCCAATAAGCATATCAGGAAAATCCGAACAGACTATCGCCAAACCATAAGTTCCGGTCAGTTCACGGAGGGCCTGCTGAACTGCTAGTTCAAATTTATTCTTACTATCAGATTGTTTTCTGTTTTCGTAGTTGTCTGCCTTAGCATAAAAATAACCGATTAAATTCGCTATTACCTCAGTATCGGTTTGGCTTGCAAATTCTGCACCCTCATTTTGCAGCCAGGTCTTTAAGGTGCTGTAGTTTTCGATAATGCCATTATGAACAACTGCAATTTTGCGGGTATAGTCCAGATGTGGATGTGCATTAATGGTGTTCGGTTCTCCGTGAGTGGCCCAGCGGGTATGGGCTATGCCCAGCGTCTCAGAGTCATCTTTTTCATCCAGGATTTTTTCCAAAGCGGTTATTCTGCCACTGGTTTTTTTAACCTTTATTCCTTTTCTGCTCAATAATGCCATACCAGCTGAGTCGTAACCGCGATACTCAAGCCTTCGCAAGCCCTCAAGTAGAATTGGTTGAGCCGCCTTTTTACCAAAATAAGCCACTATTCCACACATCTATATTTCCCTTCTTTTCAATCTGTCCATTATAGATTTACCGCGATACCGCGATTGCCAAGGTATTCTTTCATTTGCTTTATGGTGTAATTTCCGAAGTGTGTAACGGAAGCCATAAGAACGGCATCTACACCACCATCAACAATAGCATCGTACAAATGTTCCAGTTTACCAGCTCCGCCGGATGCGATTACAGGGATATTGATTGCATTGGTAACCGCCCGGTTCAGTTGATTATCATAGCCAGCTTTGGTACCATCTGCATCCATCGAGGTCAATAATATCTCTCCGGCACCCAAATTTTCAACTTTTACTGCCCATTCGACGACATCGATATCAGTTGGTTCAGTCCCTGCTTTTACGCAAACCTTCCATTTGTTTTGTTTCTTTTCCAATCTTCTTGCATCTATAGCTACTACCACACACTGGCTTCCAAACCGTTTTGCAGCTTCAGCAATCAAGTTTGGATTTTCCACCGCTGCGGTATTTACTGAAACTTTTTCTGCCCCGCTTCGCAAAAGCTTGTCAACCTGCTCGACTGTCTGTATACCGCCGCCGACAGTAAAGGGAATAAAAACGTTTTCAGCGACCTTTTCAACAAGTTCAACTATTGTTTTGCGCGAACGGATAGTAGCTGTAATATCCAGGAAAACCAACTCATCGGCACCGTTGTCACTATATTTTGCACCAAGTTCGACAGGGTCGCCGGCATCTTGGAGATTCAGGAAATGGACACCTTTGACCACCCTGTTATCTTTCACGTCAAGACATGGAATGATTCTTTTTGTCAGCATTTACCGGTATACCTTTCACAAATCTGTGCAAAGTTTCTCAGGATTTTTAAGCCCGCCTGGCCGCTTTTTTCGGGATGAAACTGGGTTCCATATATGTTTGCTTTCTGAACTGATGCAGGCAAGTCAAAACCATAGTCAGTATAAGCAGTCCTGGCATCACTATCGCTAACATCAGCATAATAAGAATGTGCAAAGTAAAAATTTTTCTGTTTTCCCAAACCGGCCAGTAAATCCATATCTTCAGGAATTCTGACCGAATTCCATCCCATATGCGGAACTTTTCTGCCTGGGGGGATTGGGATAACACTGCCTTGAATCAATCCAAGGCCTTTATGTTCATCGTGTTCGGTACTTATTTCGAAAAGCATCTGGTAGCCTACGCATATACCTAATAACGGTTTACCGCCGAGTGCAATCTCTTTGATCTGCTTATCTAACGCCCCCAAGGCACTAACGGCATAGCCGAATGCTGCTACACCGGGAAGCACAAGGCCGCTAGCCGTGTTGATATCTTCAAATTCACGGCTTAACTTTACCTCACAGCCAATATAGCGAAAGGCATTACAGACACTTCTGATATTGCCCACATTGTAATCAATAACAACAATCATAGTTCACCAAAAGTCATTTACCCATCAATTCAATAAAGATATCAAAAAGGTAGCTTGAGTCACGTGGGCCGGGCGAGGCTTCGGGGTGGTACTGGACGGAAAAAGCACGAAGTTCTTTACATCGAATGCCTTCAACAGTGTTATCATTTAAGTTCATATGAGTTAACTCTATGTCCTTGTTCTTGAGTGAGTCCATGTCAACACAGAAACCATGATTCTGGCTGGTAATTTCGATTTTTCCGGTTTGCAGGTTTTTTACGGGGTGATTTGCTCCTCTGTGGCCAAATTTCAACTTATAGGTTTTGCCTCCAAGTGCTAATGAAAGAATTTGATGGCCGAGACATATCCCGAAAATAGGCACTTTACCAAGAAGACTTTTTACTGTTTCAACGGCATAGGTTACAGGAGCAGGATCGCCCGGGCCGTTACTTAAAAACACACCGTCCGGTTTTTGGCTGAGAACTTCCTCAGCGGAAGCAGCAGCGGGTACGACCTTAACATCACAGCCGTGTGAGCAAAGCAGCCTGAGTATATTGTGTTTTATGCCGAAATCGAAAGCGACGACCTTATGTTTTTTTTCGGGCTTTTGTTCATTTGGGTTTAATATATCAACTACAGGCTTGTCCCAGCAGTATGTTTTTTTGACGGAAACATCTTTGACTATGTCCCTTCCAACAAGACCAGGATAACTTTCAAGTTTCTTTTTGAGCTTATCTATACTTAAATCCGTCGATGAGATAATTCCTTTCATCGCACCTTGAGTGCGAATATGCTTTACGAGCTTTCTTGTATCGATACCCTCAAGGCCAATTACGTTGTTAGATTCCAAGTAATTACCCAGAGAATCTTTATTTCGCCAGTTGCTTGGGTATTCGCAGTTTTCTTTGGCAATAAAGCCGCTTGCAAAAACTTTTTTTGATTCCCAGTCACACTTGTTGGTGCCATAATTACCGATTAACGGATATGTCATCGTTATTATCTGTTCGTTATAAGATGGATCGGTCAGTATTTCCTGATAACCGGTCATGCTGGTATTAAACACGACTTCCCCGCACTTTTGGCCTGTAGCGCCAAAAGAAGCTCCTTCAAAAACCATACCGTCTTCGAGTAATAAAATAGCTTTCAATTTTGCTCCTGACTGTAGTAATGTTGAATAGGCTTTACACTTAGTTTTCTTTCTTTCATAGCAGAGATGGCTTTCACCACTGCTGCGGCACCTCTTATTGTTGTTACATACGGAATTTGTTTATCAAGGGCAGTCCTTCTTATCGAGAAGGAATCCTTGATTGATTGAGCACCTATCGTAGTATTTATGATAAGATTGATTTTTCCATTTATTATCCAGTCAACTATATTTGGCCTGCCCTCGCTCATTTTCAGTGTAAACTCAGACGGTATATTGTTATTGATAAACTCAATACACGTACCTTTAGTTGCGACAATCTTAAAGCCCATTTGCTGTAATGCACCTGCAAGCCCAACAGCTTTTTTCTTATCGTCATCCCTGACACTAAAAAGGACATTCCCGCTCATGGGCAGACTGTTGCCGGCAGCTAACTGGGATTTTGCAAAAGCAATTGCAAAATCATCTGATATGCCCATAACTTCGCCGGTCGAGAGCATTTCCGGCCCAAGCAATGTATCTATGCCGGGGAATTTTAAGAATGGAAATACTGCCTCTTTGACGGAGAAATGCTTTGGGTGAATTTCCTTGGTGAAATTTAACTCATCCAAAGTCATTCCTGCCATTACTTTTGTTGCAAGCTTAGCTAAAGGAATACCAATCGCTTTGCTGACAAACGGGATTGTTCGGGATGCACGTGGGTTGACTTCAAGTATATAAATCTGATTATCCTTAACAGCAAACTGGATGTTCATCAGGCCCTTAACTTTTAATTCGATTGCTAAAAGTTTTGTCTGCCTCTTAATCTCAGCCAGTACCTTTGGTGGTATCGAAACTGGTGGTAAACTGCAGGCACTATCACCAGAATGGACACCGGCTTCTTCGATATGTTCCATAATCCCGACAACCACCACTCGCTTACCATCACTTATAGCATCGACATCCAGTTCTGTCGCATCATCGAGAAATTTATCTATCAAAATTGGGTGTTCACCTGAAGCTTCGATTGCATTTTCAACGCAGGTTCTAAGCGATTTTTCATCGTGAACAATCACCATTGCTCTGCCGCCCAACACAAAAGAAGGCCTGATGAGTAAGGGGAATCCGAGTTTTTTCGCAATTTTCAAGGTTTCTTCGTATGTAGTGGCGGTTCCGCTATAAGGCTGACGAAGTTTTAATTTCTTGACCATCTTGTTGAATCGCTTACGGTCCTCGGCTTGGGCAATACTGTCAGGCGAGGTGCCGATTACTTTCACGCTGGCCTTTTCTAAGGGTACAGCCAACTTCAACGGTGTCTGCCCGCCGAATTGAACAATAACACCATCAGGTTTTTCTTTTTCGACGATACTCATTACATCTTCAAATGTCAGCGGTTCAAAATAAAGTCTATCGGAGGTGTCATAGTCAGTGCTCACCGTCTCGGGATTGCAGTTTACCATTATTGATTCGATGCCTATTTCCTTCAGTGCAAATGCTGCATGGACACAGCAATAATCGAATTCAATCCCCTGACCTATGCGATTAGGGCCTCCGCCGAGGATAATGACTTTCTTTCTATTGGTTGGATTGGCTTCGCATTCATCCTCGAAAGTCGAGTAAAGATACGGCGTGTTGGCCTCGAATTCGGCTCCACAGGTATCAACCGTTTTGTATACAGCGTTAACTTCCATCTGCTGACGATGTTTTCTGAATCGTTCTTCTGGTATATCAAACAAAGTCGCCAGATATTTGTCGCTGAAACCGTACTCTTTGACCTTACGCATTAAACTCTGATCGAGTTTATCAAAATCAGTTGACTTGATGTTTTTCTCTAAGCTGACAATATCATTTATGTTATTGAGAAACCAGGGATCAATTTTTGTGAGCTGGTAGATTTCATCCGTTGAAAGTTTTCTTCTAAAAGCCTCAGCGACATACCAGATTTTGTCCCAGCAGTTGGTTTGCAGCTTCTTTTTCAACCCGGCCAAGTTAAGCTCGCCATTAGTATGTCTTTTATCAAGAGAGTAACGGTCTATTTCCAGGGAACGTATGGCTTTCTGTAACGCTTCCTTAAATGTTCTGCCGATAGCCATAGCTTCGCCGACAGACTTCATCTGTATGGTAAGCTCAGAATTGGTGTTAGGGAATTTTTCAAATGTAAAACGCGGCCATTTAACAACACAGTAGTCAATGGTTGGCTCAAAACAGGCTGGTGTTTTTTTTGTAATATCGTTAGGAATTTCATCAAGAGTATATCCAACTGCCAGTAATGAAGCTATTTTGGCAATGGGAAACCCCGTAGCTTTTGAAGCAAGGGCCGAACTTCGTGAAACACGTGGATTCATCTCGATTACATAGAGCTTGCCATTTTCGGGATTAACTGCAAATTGTATGTTCGAACCGCCGGTTTCAACGCCAATAGCACGTATAATCTTTATCGCCGCATCTCGCATAATCTGATATTCTTTATCAGTGAGTGTCTGCGCAGGAGCGACCGTGATACTGTCTCCTGTATGGATACCCATGGGGTCAAGATTCTCAATCGAGCAGATAATAACGACATTGTCTTTTCTATCTCTCATTACCTCGAGTTCATATTCTTTCCAGCCAATGACGGATTCTTCCACGAGAACCTGATTCTTGGGACTCAGGCTTAACCCCCAATGGATATATTTGTCGTATTCTTCGATATTATAGGCTACATTCCCGCCCATGCCGCCCAATGTGTATGATGGCCTTATAATAGCTGGAAAACCAACATATTTGATTATTTCCTGAGCCTCTTTCCAACTGTGAGCATATCCACTCTTGGGAACTTCCAGCCCAATATCACCAATAATCTTTTTGAACTTATCTCGCTCTTCAGCTTTCTTAATAGACTTTAGATTGGCACCAAGAAGTTTGACATTATGTTTTTTCAGGGTCCCTCTTTCCGCTAAAGCCACAGCAGCATTCAAACCTGTCTGCCCACCCAATGTTGGCAAAAGGCTGTCGGGTTTTTCGATACGAATTATTTTTTCTATTATTTCCGGAGTGATTGGTTCAATGTAAGTTCTATAGGCCATCTCCGGATCGGTCATTATCGTTGCAGGATTACTGTTAACCAGTATAACTTTGAATCCCTCCTGCTTTAGAACCTTGCAGGCCTGTGCACCGGAATAATCGAATTCACAGCCCTGGCCTATGACGATAGGGCCAGAACCTATAATTAATATCTTTTTGATGTCTTCACGTTTCGGCATCGTTTCCTTTCTCGATTCCTTTAAGTCATCGACCTCAGTAGTCTCTTATTTACCATTAAATCCCTCAGAAGTATAAAGGTTTGTTATTGGCATTCGCCTGTCTTTACCAAATGCCTTCGGAGTGATTTTAATCCCAGGCGGTGATTGCCTTCTTTTATATTCGCTGCGATCAACCATATTAATTACCTGCTTAACAACAGTTTTTGGCAAGCCTTCTTCAATCAACTGAGAAGCTGACTTGTCCTCTTCCACATAACCTTTAAGTACGCGATCAAGCCTGTCATACTGTGGCAACGAGTCGATATCTTTTTGATTTTCTCTGAGTTCTGCACTTGGAGGCCGTTCTATAACGCTGGGAGGGATAATTGGATGATGATGGATGTTGTTGATGTATTCGGCTAATTGATAAATCATTGTTTTGGGCACATCCTTCAAGATCGCAAAACCGCCGGCTGTGTCGCCATAAAGAGTAGCATATCCAACAGCAGTTTCGCTTTTGTTGCTTGTAGTCAAGACAAGATAGCCGTATTGATTGCTCAAGGACATCAGTATGCACCCACGAATCCTTGCCTGCAAATTTTCATAAGCTATTCCGTCGGTTGTCCATTTATCAAATTTACCAAACAAATTGTTGAACTTATCAAGCACCGTTTCGACAGGAACACTATAGAACTCAATATCGAGATTCTCAGCCAGTATTTGGGCATCTTTAATTGTCTCAGGACTATTGAAGTTCGATGGCATAGTTATCCCGACAACATTTTTTGCTCCTAAAGCGTCTACAGCGATAGCCGCCGTCAGAGATGAATCTATACCGCCACTCAGGCCGATTATAACCTTGGAAAAATTGTTTTTTCGTACATAATCTTTGGTTCCAAGTATCAATGCTTTATAGATTTCAGCGGTTGAATCAATTGGTGTAGAATTGCAGATCTTATAGTTTTTCAAGCTTTTGACGTTAACCCCGCCGTTGCTATTGACCGCTGAAAAATCCGCCATCAACATATCTTCTTCAAAAGCCTTTGCCTGACAGGCAATATGTCCCAAAGAATCAACAAAGCAACTTGCCCCATCGAAAACCAGTTCATCCTGGCCGCCAACAAGATTGCAGTATGCAACAGCACAATTAAAATGTTTTGCACACTGACTAAGAATCTGCTGTCGTTGTTCGATTTTACCTGTGTGAAAAGGAGATGCTGAGATATTTACGATTATGTTTATCGGTGGTGTTTTTTCAAATAAGTTATCCATCCATTTGAGCCGCCAGATATCCTCACAAATTGTAAAACCGAAAGTAAGGTTGCCTATTTTCATATACACTGCTTCGGTGCCGGGACGAAAATAGCGTCTTTCGTCAAAAACACCGTAATTAGGCAGGATATTTTTATGGTAGATTTTTTTGATCCGACCTTCTTGCAATACTGCAAGCGAATTATAATAGCCCTTTTCGTTAGCCTCTGCAAAACCGGTGATGATGGTAATATCGGGACAATTCTTTGCCAAATGCTCGACAGCCAACCGATTATCATCTATGAATTGTTTTTTTAGCAACAAGTCTTCAGGAGGATACCCGCAGATGCTCATCTCAGGGAATACCACAATATCTGCACCAAGCTCAAAAGCCTTGATACTCAAATCCTGCATCCGGTTGACATTGCCCTTAATGTCACCTACTGAGGCGTTAAATTGTGCTAATGCTACTCTCATAATCAATTACTACTAACTTTGATTTTTAAGCCAGTTATCAATACTTGCAGCGGCTTGGCGTCCGCTGTCAATTGCCCGAACAACCAATGAGGCTCCGTTAATTGTGTCGCCCGTAGCAAATACCGACGGTTCACTTGTTTGGCAGTTTTCTACTGCAACATTGCCTGACTGGTCGAGTTTTAAGTCGAATTCTTTTACAAGACCATTATGTGACACATGAAGAAATCCCGTTGCCAGTAGTACTATATCAGCATCAAGAGCAAAATCAGTTCCCGGCAGTTCCTTAAACTTCCATGAACCATCTTTCTGGAACCACTCAACCCGGCAGCAATGCAGTTGTGTAACTCGTGTTTCTATACCTGAAAATTTGCTGGTCATTACAGACCATTGCCGATCGCAGCCTTCCTCATGAGATGAGGAGGTTCTCATAATTCGCGGCCACATAGGCCAGGGTGTATCTGGTGGCCGAGTTTCTGGTGGCTTGGGCAGAATTTCCAGTTGGTGAATCTCTTTGGCTCCCTGTCTCCGGGCTGTCCCGACACAGTCACTTCCTGTATCACCGCCGCCTATTACGACTACAACTTTGTTCTTTGCTGTAACAATTGCCGATTCATCTACAGGCTCGTTGTTGCAAAGTTTGTTTTGTGCTTTCAAATAGTCCATCGCAAACAGGATATTCTCGTACCCTCTGCCGACTATGTTGAGGTCTCGAGGTTGCCCCGCACCCATCGTCAGGCAAATGCAATCAAACATCTTTTTCAGGTACCTTGCGGAAATATCCTCTCCGACACAGACCCCTGTTTGAAACTCGACCCCTTCGGCTGTTAACTGCTTTAACCTGCGGTCGATAATGTCTTTGGCAAGTTTAAAGTCCGGGATGCCGTATCGCAGCAGTCCTCCAATTTGCTTATCTTTTTCAAAGACAATCACACTGTGCCCGGCCCGTGCCAATTGCTGAGCAGCTGCCAAACCAGCAGGCCCGGAGCCAATTACTGCAACCCTTTTTCCGGTTTTTTGTTTGGCGGGTAATGGTTTGATCCAGCCTTCTTTGAAGCCGCGTTCAACGATTTGAAACTCAATGTGTCTGATCAACACGGGCTCATCGTTTATAGAAAGCGTACACGCAGCCTCACAGGGAGCCGGACATACTCGGCCTGTGATTTCAGGGAAATTGTTAGTCAAATGAAGCATCTGACAGGCTTGCTCCCATTTGTCTTTATACACCAGTTCATTCAGGTCAGGAATGCAGTTTTTCAATGGGCAGCCATTACCATGGCAAAACGGTATTCCACAGTCCATACACCTTGCGGTCTGCTGATGAATCTGGTCAGGAGTAAGCGGCAGGTCAAGCTCGCCGAAATCATGTATCCTTTCCTCAAGCAGCCGATGCCCGACTTCCTGGCGTTTATATTTTAAAAACCCTTTTATTTCGCCCATGGGAACACCTCTTCAGTTGCGGGTATCGTTTCCGTATCTCTCTGCTGAGCGGCACGCATCTTTTCTAGTGCCTTGCGGTAATCTATCGGGACAACCTTTACAAATTTTCCTACCATATCAGGCCATGCATCCAGTAGGTGTTGTGCACGGCTGCTTTGGGTCCATTTAAGATGCTGCTGGATCAAATCATGCAGCAGTTTTTTGTCTTCTTCTTTCCAAACACTTTCCAACTCGACCATATCAAGGTTGCACATCGTGTCAAACAACTGTGCCTCATCAAGCACATAAGCAATACCGCCGCTCATACCTGCTGCAAAATTACAACCGGTTTTTCCAAGCACCACGACCAATCCACCTGTCATATACTCACAACAATGGTCGCCAACACCTTCGACAACAGCGGTTACTCCACTATTTCTTACACAGAATCTTTCACCAGCCATCCCATTTATAAAAACTTCACCTGAGGTAGCACCGTAAAGCACGGTATTACCTACAATGATATTTTCATGACTGATAAACGGGGAACCCTCCGGTGTTTTGACAATAATTCTTCCGCCGGAAAGGCTTTTGCCCAGATAGTCATTACTTTCACCGACCAGCTTTAGGGTTACACCTGGTGCCAGGAACGCACCAAAGCTTTGCCCCGCTGAGCCTTGTAAAACAATTTGCAGCGTGTCATCGGGCAGACCTTTTTCGCCATACTTCTGAATAATTTTATTACTTACAATCGCACCTATTGTCCGGTTTGTATTTCGGACAGGCCTCTCTATAACGGTTCGCTCCTGCCGCTCAATTGCAGGTTTGCCCTTTTCCAATATCTGCCAATCAAGATGGTCGCCAAGTTTGTCGGCTTGTGAATTAGTGTATCTTTTACCATTTCCATTGGAGACATCGCCCTGATGGAAAATAGCAGAAAAATCCAATCCTTTTGCTTTCCAATGGTCAATCGCTTTACTGGTTTGCAGTTTATCTACTCTGCCAACCATATCCTCAAACTTTCTAAAACCGAGCTGAGACATAATCTGTCGTACTTCCTCTGCGACAAAATACATAAATCGTTCAATATATTCCGGCTTTCCCGCAAAACGTTTCCGCAGTTCCGGATCCTGGGTACCGATTCCGAAAGGACAGGCTCCTTCATGGCATTTTCGCAATAATGTACAGCCGAGTGTAACCAATGCTGCTGTTCCGAAACCAAATTGTTCCGCTCCTAACAACGCTGCAACAACAACATCTCTGCCGGTCTTGAGTTGGCCATCGGTTTGAACCCTAATTCGGTCCCGCAAATTATTCATTACCAGAACCTGCTGAGTCTCCGCTAATCCAAGTTCCCACGGACAGCCGGTATGTTTGATGGAGGAAAGCGGGCTTGCACCGGTACCGCCATCATGGCCGCTGATAAGAACTTCATCGGCATTGCCTTTGGCAACACCGGCAGCGATTGTGCCGACTCCTACCTCGGCAACAAGTTTGACCGAAACTTTCACACCTGGATTGCTGCACTTGAGGTCGTATATCAACTGTGCCAGGTCCTCAATCGAATATATATCATGGTGTGGTGGAGGTGAAATAAGAGTTACACCAGGCGTTGAATATCTCATTTTCGCGATTTCTTTAGTTACTTTATGTCCGGGCAACTGGCCGCCTTCACCTGGCTTGGCACCTTGAGCTATTTTTATCTGAAGCTCTTTTGCGTGAGCCAGATAATTAATTGTTACACCAAACCTTCCGCTGGCAACCTGTTTGATAGCACAGTTTTTTGAATCGCCGTTAGCTTCCGGTGTGTAACGAGATGGTTCTTCGCCGCCCTCGCCTGTATTACTCATCGCTCCTATACGGTTCATGGCAACAGCCAGACACTCATGTGCTTCTTTGCTGATTGAGCCGTGACTCATCGCACCGGTGCAAAATCTTTTTACGATTTCACCAGCAGATTCTACCTGTTCAATTGGTATTGGTTTACCATCAACAAATTCAAAAAGTCCGCGTAAAGTGTACAGTTTTTTAGCCTGCTGATTTACCGCTTTAGCGTAATCATCATAAGCCTGACTGTCTGCGTATTTAACCGCATGTTGCAGCCGTGCTATCGTTGTAGGATTCCAAAGATGCTGCTCACCATTATGTCTGAAATGATATTCACCACCAAAATCTAACTCAAGCACCCCCGAGGGGCGCTGCTCGAAAGCGGTTTTATGACGAAAAACTGCTTCTTGTGCTATTTCTGTAAGACCAATTCCGCCAATCCGCGAACTTGTACCGGTAAAGTACTCATCCACCAGAGAACGATTTAAGCCGATAGCCTCAAATAACTGAGCACCGGTATAACTTCGCAGCGTTGAAATCCCCATCTTGCTCATTGTCTTTAGAATGCCTTTTTTGACCGCAGCAATATAGTTGTCCGCTACTTGCGAGGGTTCTATCTCTTTAGGAAGCTGGCCTTCCTGCTGAAGATAGTCAACTGTTTCAAATGCCAGATAGGGATTTATCGCGTTAGCACCGAAACCGCACAAAAGGCAAAAATGCATCACCTCTCTGGGTTCGGCACTTTCAACAACCAATCCTGCTTCGCCGCGAAGACCACAATTAAGCAACCCGTGATGGACCGCAGCCGTTGCCAGAAGCGATGGAATAGGAACCTTCGTTTGTGAAACCTGGCGGTCACTGATTATTATTAATGAAGCACCATTTTTGATAGCCTGCTGAGCAGAATCGACAAGTTCGCTGATAGCCTGTCGCAAACCGCTGCCAACATCAGCAACATTAATATCGAATACCGACGAGATGGTGACCACTTTAAGATCTTCTCTTTTTGCAGTACGCAGCCGTTCAATATCTTCATTGGTCAGGATTGGATGTGGCAGTTTCAACTGTCGGCAGTGCTCAGGCGTTTCCGTAAGGATATTTGGTTTTTTGCCCACGAAATTCATCAGGCTCATTACCCGACCTTCACGCAAGGGGTCTATCGCAGGATTTGTAACCTGGGCAAAGAGCTGTTTGAAATAGTTAAACAAAAGTTTCGGCTTATCAGAAAGTACCGCTAAAGGCGTATCATTACCCATAGAGCCGACTGGTTCCTGAGCGTTTAAGGCCATTGGCAGCAGGATCATTTTCAATTCTTCACGGGTATAGCCGAACAATCGCAGCCTCTGAGCTAACGTATCTGCTTCAGTATGTACCGGTTTTGGCACATCAAACAGACCACGGAGCTCGATTTTATTTTGGTCAAGCCATCTTCGATAAGGCTTCTGTCGGGCAATCTTACTTTTTATCTCATTGTCGGAAATTATCCTGCCTTCGGCCGTATCAACAAGAAACATATGACCAGGTTTGAGACGTCCTTTTCTTTGGATTTTTTCCGGCGGGAACTGTACAACGCCGGCTTCACTGGCCATCACAAGCAAACCATCAGTCGTTGCCAGCCAGCGACAGGGTCTCAGGCCATTACGGTCGAGTGTTCCGCCAACAATACGACCATCGGTAAACACCATCGCTGCAGGGCCATCCCACGGCTCCATTATAGAAGCATGATATTCATAGAATGCACGTTTGTCCGTGCTGATATGATAACTTGAACCGAACGCCTCCGGGATCATCATCATTATCGAATGAGGCATGCTCCTGCCGGTACGAACCAGCAGTTCAAGTACATTATCAAAACATGCAGAGTCACTCGCCTCGGGAGTAAGAATCGGAAATACGTCACTGATATTATCGCCGAACACTTCGCTGGACATCTTCATCTGACGAGCCTGCATCCAATTGCGATTGCCACTTAATGTATTTATCTCTCCGTTATGAGCTACGCACCGCAGCGGCTGGGCCAGCTGCCAGCTTGGGAACGTATTAGTGCTGTACCGCTGATGAACAATGGCAAGGGCAGAACTCAAACGTTCATCGGCAAGGTCGGGATAATAGGCAAACAGCTGCCAAGCCATAAACATTCCCTTATAACAAATAGTCCTACAGGATAACGAGGCCACATAAAAGTCTTCGCCTTTTTGCCCGAAATTTTTTCTGACAAGTTTTTCAGCTCGCTTGCGGGCCAAATATAACTTTTGTTCCAACAGTTCGTTTTCGGAACCTGCGCCATCGACAAAGATCTGTCTTATTGTTGGCTCAGATGCCAAAGCTATTTTACCCAGACAATCATTTGAAGTTGGTACATTGCGCCAACCCAATACTTTCATACCATAGTGTTTGACTGAATCCTCAAGAATCTTGTTGCATTTTTTGTTCAGTTCTTCATTCTGCGAACCAAATATCATGCCAACACCATATTTAGAGGCTAATGGCAAAGAAAAACCTAAGTTTGCACAGTCAGCACTAAAAAAATCATGCGGAATCTGAAAGAGAATCCCAGCCCCGTCACCTGTAACCTCATCGGCACCGGCTGCTCCGCGATGATGCAGATTAACCAGTATTTCCTTACCGTACTCGATAATAGCATGGTTACGTTGGCCATTGATATTTACAACTGCACCGATACCACAGCCGTCATGCTCACGGCGAGATTCATACAGTCCAGCATCTTTATTGGAAAACATAATTTCACCTAATAAAGGAATATAGGATGAGAATCCGGGTTCTTTCCAAAAAATGTTACGTCATCTACTTTTTTAACACACTCTCCCTTGGTTAAGGCAAACAAAGCTCGTTCGATACCAACTCCGCCTCCGAAAGTATCGGGGAATACGGATTTACCATTGCCATCTTTCTGTGCAATAGCCATCAGGAACGGGCCATAGCCGCCAAGTTCATCTATATTTACCAACTTGCCATCCACAAAATTCGGCTTTACAGGAATCACTTTATTATCTATTAGACGCTCTATAATGGGCTCATAAAGCCACTCCCTGATTGCCCCGGATGATATTTCGTATACATCACCATATTTGCCAGTTTTACGCTGAATGGACTGTGCACAAATATCGTAGTTGTAAATCATATCCGAAGTAAAATCGGCAATGGCAATCTTGGAACCATCAGGTTTTAGATAAGGATAAATCAGATCGTAGTTTTCTCTCATAAGACCTGTAACCCAGAAAAACTGCGAACCAGCTTCCTTACCAAGTTTAGATTCAAAATCAGAGGCTCCATATTTTGCCACAGCCTTATCTTTTCTGAACCTCGGAAAAGGCGATTTGGGTACTTCGACTGCAACGCCAAGAGCTTTTAAGTTCTCCTCGTTTTTCTCTGCTACAGCTGTTACAGCATAGATGATCAACTGCTCAAAAAAGTCCAGAGCCTTTTCCATATCTTCTTTTAGTATCTGTTTCACTTTATCCGGGCTACTGAGATAATCTTCGAGAGAAACATCTCTGTTGCGCCTAAGTTCGATGTCCATCTGCGAAAAGTCAGCTAGGTATTTTCCACGCTGAGTGCCTACAGGGCTTTCAATTTCCAGGCGGATATTTGGTGAGTCCACAAATATACCCTTAAACTTCGGGCTTAGACAGGCCAGAAACTTTGAGTATATCATAGAATGTGTTGCCTTGTAATCATGACCTTTGTAAGCAATGGTTGGAACATGTTCCACATCATGGGCAAGCGGATCGGTTAACGGGCTCATTGATACTCTTTCCAGGTTAAACAAACCGTAGTCTGTAAGAAAATTGTGCATTGCGTTAACAAAGGTTGTCCGTATGGCTGAAGCATGATATAGAGTATCGCTTCGCCATTTTTCGATATAAGTCTGGCGGATGAATTCTCCCAGCGATCCACCTTCTTCTTCCAGTGCCGCTTGAAAACTATAAAGACTCTGGCTTATAGATTCGTCATTAGTAAACATTTTGTCTCCTTCAAATTATTTAGAACCACGTTTTTTTGATTTTTAAATTGTTCCCTAACATAATCATTTAAGAAACAACATCTCAGCATAAGTTGGCAACGGCCATAAGTCTGCATCAACATTGGTTTCAAGCTCATCGGCAAACTGTCTCAATTGGCACATAGCAGGAATTACCTTGTCCCTGCAGAATTCAGCCTTATCGGAAATTTCTTTGATATCAGCACCTTCTTTGGTAATTGCTTCAAGTTCCTTGAGGGCTTTGCCGGTAGAGCCAATAAGTCCGGAGACAGTCTCAAGCATTTCTTTCTGATAGTCGGAGCAAAGGCCTGTAGAGCTTATCGATGCTACCGTCGCTGCTAATTTTCCTGAATATTCCGCTGAAGCCGGGAGTATCTGGCGTTTGACAATATTTATCATTGCAAGAGCCTCGATATTTATCTGCATACCGTATGCCTCAAGTAAAATCTCAGTTCGTGCTGCCAATTCAGCTTTACTTAGAACCATCTGTCTTTCGAAAACATTGATGTTTTCCTCATCCATAATAGTTGCAAGTGAGCCAACCGTAGAACGAATGTTTGGCAATTGGCGTTTTTCTGCTTCTGCTACCCATTCTTCGGTGTAGTTATCGCCATTAAAAATTATGCGGCTGTGATCGTTGGCGATTTTTCGCAGAATCTTTTGCACGCTGCTTTTAATATCCTCAGCTTTTTCCAACTCATCAGCAATCTCAGCTAAAATGTCCGCAACAATCGTATTGAGCACAAAAGTCGGGCCGGCTGTCGACTGAGTCGATCCCACCATACGAAATTCAAACCTATTACCGGTAAAAGCAAACGGTGAGGTTCTGTTACGGTCTGTGCAATCTTTGGGCAATGGCGGTAAAGTTGAAACACCCAACTTTAGTTCACCGCCTTGCCTGGATGAGGTTGCG
>JGI10211J14876_10000039_pt1 | contig 40956 bp, 43 predicted proteins | sample Etolagsediment_FD_14876 | JGI IMG/M metagenome (IMG submission 14876)
GGTAGATCAACTATAGATAAATGTTTAAGAGATACAAATGGATTACCAACTAATTTACTTGAAGTTAAACATGTATTTGCTAAGAAAAATCGAAATGTTTATATACCATCTGATGAGCATAAATATAAAGATTCGTTTGTTTATCTTAATGGATGGATAGAAATGAAAACATCTCTAATACTGGCTAAAATGCTCATAGGTGTGGCTGATGATATATATGATATGGTTTCTAATAATTCAAAATATGGATTAAGAATTAGTAAAAAATTGAAAGAAATATTAGATGAAAAAATAACAGCTATTCAAAATGATAAATTTCTTCAAGGACCAGCTGCCAATATGCTCCTTAAACACAAAGAAGCCTTAGAAAAACATTTTAATGAATCATGAAGAATCGCAATATTTATCTGATAAATATCTAACACTTCCGCTTTTAGCCAGCTTATCCGCTTGATCATTTCCAAACCAACAAAAATATTTATAACCCTTTTTGTCCTTCGGTTGGGTTTTATGAGCACGGACATGTTGAAACTCCACTTTAAAGTTTTTATTATGTTTGTCAATTAAATGACTTAAATGACAAATAAGGTCTAGGTTCATTGGTTTTTTGCCATCTGCTTTTTTCCAACCTCTTTTTCTCCATGAATGAATCCATTTAGTCATGGTATTAACCAACAACATACTATCAGTATGAATCTTTAAAATACAATTACCTACGCTTTTATCATCTTGTGTCACTGAAAATATCTCAATTGCCCTAATTACAGCAAAAAATTCTGCTCTGTTATTAGTGACCGGTTTAATATAAAATGGTTCTGAAAGATTACGTTTGTCATTAGGACCCCAATAGACACCTGCTCCTCCAGCAGTGTTTTTGGTTTGCTTGCGAGAGTTGTCAAAACTAGAACCATCTGTGAAAACATTTACTCTTTTGATTGTTTTACTACTCATGGTATATTTTTATATGTGATTATTATTTTAAGCTTATTATTTTTTCAATTTTAATTTTTTTTTGTTAAAAATATAATGAAATTTATATAGTTTATATAAGTTTTTATCAATGATTTTTCTATTAAATAATCTATCGAATGTTTCTATATTATATACATTTTTATAGGTAAAATATTTGTGCACAATAGACAATCCATAGCGTACAAATATATTGATTTTATAAGATTTGAAACTGAGAATATATGGCTGATAACTGTTTCCAAGTTGTTCCACTTTGAAAATATCAGATAAATTAAAAGGAAAATCACATTTATCAGTTATAATATTAATTTTCTTAGAATTATATTTTTTGCCAAGAAATATATGATTATATAATTCCTTAGCAGTTTCGTTAGTAAGATAATATTCAATATTCTTCTTATTAATAATATGAAGAATATCTTTGATATTCATAGTTATTGTATATTTCGATAAAAATATCTTAAAGAAAAAATAAACATATAAATTAAAAGAAGATGGAAGCCGGAGGTGTTGTATCTATATTCCTAAGTATGGGATTATGTGTAAGTCTTATTTGCAATATTATACAATATTATTCAATTAGAAAACTAAATGAAAAAATAATGCTGATAAAATGTACTGATGAAGAACAAAAAGAAGAAGAAATTATAAAAATTATTGAGAAAGAACAAAATGTTCATGATGAATCCAAACAAGTGGTTACGTCTGAATCTCCAACGGAGATATCTGATATTGAATCGACTGATCCATCTATAATTCTTTTGGAAGAATCCCAAGAGGGCGACGATATATTCGATCTCAAGAAAAAAAATGTTATACAGCTTGAAATTGGGAATTCATCTTTATGAATTTTACAGAAAAATGATTTTTATTTATTTGAAAAATAACAATATTTAATTATATAAAAAATGCTCAGTGACACATTTCGTCCCAAAAAGGTAACTGAAATAATTGGTCATAAGAAACAAATAAAACAAATTCAAAAATGGCTAAAAAACTGGCGTAATGAGAAATCCAAAGCACTCTTATTTTACGGTCCTCCAGGAATAGGAAAAACTACTTGTGCTCATGTTCTCTGTAAAGGTTATGAAATAATTGAAACAAATGCCAGTAATAAAAGATCCGCTGGAGCAATTCAAGGTCTTTTTGTCACTGTTAAGTCCAGATCATTATTCAATAAAAATGGAAAAGTACTTATTATGGATGAAGTTGATGGAATGTCGGCGGGAGACCGAGGAGGCGTTGCCGAAATAAGAAAGCTCATAGAATGCACACGATGCCCTATTATTTGTATCGCAAATGATATTATTGGTCCTAAACTTGCACCTCTTCGAAAAGTAGCGGAAAAAATAGAATTTGTTCCACCAAGTCCCAAAGAATTGATTCGATATTTCGGCGAAATTTCCAAAATACCCAAGAAAAGACTGAAACGTATTGTAATGTCTTCTGGTGGAGATATTAGGAATATTTTTAATACTATTCAAGCTGGTATGAAAACATGTTCCAAAGATGGTTTTCAAGACATTGATGTCGCGGATGCTGTTAAATACTTAATTAATGAAAAGAGATTGACATATGAACAAAAAACCACTCTTTTTTATAGCGATTACAGTATGATTCCACTTTATATTCAGAATTTATATCCTTCTTATATTCGAAATGTACAGGATTTGGCCGAAGCAGCAGATAATATGAGTTTAGCAGATGTATGCGGAGAACAAACAATGAAGAACCAACAATGGGAATTTCTTAGATATGTCGAACATTTAACTGTTAATACTGCACAAAAAGGTGGTGAATATAGCTCACGTTTCGTACAATTTCCACAATTTCTGCCTAAAATATCCAAAATGAATAAATATAAACGTATTATGCAAAGAACTGGTCTTGATCAGGATAGTTTGTCAGTAATGTATTTAAAATATTTTTCCAAAATAGTCAAAAATAATATTGACGATAATGAATTAGAAGCGATTGTTCAAATGTATGACAAAGACGATATATATGATTTGATTGAACATTTTTACCAAGAAAAAGTACCAACTAAGATGAAAAGGAAAATCACCAGTATCTATAAAAAGAATAATACAATTGTATGTACTGTCAAAGAAAAAGGTAAGCGCAAAAAGAAAATTGAGATTGCTCTTGGTGGAGGAGGAAGTAAAAACTAAATCAAATATATTGTTTTAGATCAAAGTGTTTTAGATCCTAGGTTTTTTCCAGTCCGAAGGACTAGTAGCCCGACTTTGTCGGGCCGAGTAAAAAGCTAAAAAAACTGAAAAAAAAAAAGTTATTTTTGATTTAGAATAAATAATTATAAAAAAACAGTGATGTCCAGTTCCGACGAAGAAATTTTGGCATTTAAAACACCATATGACCGTCAGGTTTATTTGGATATGATGGAAAATAAGGATAATACTGATGTTTATTATGGACATAAAATGAAAGATCCCAAATCAAAAAAATGGATGTATTATCCTGTTTTTGGAATATTATTGCATGAAAACAAAGGAAAATGCGATATTAAAACTGAAAATGGAAAAATAATAAAGATTTCTAGTAAATATGTTGCTAAAATTCCGGCTAGTGTTTATTCAACTTCCAAAGATCCAAAAGTGTATGAGGCTGAATCGTATGAAAATCTCGATAAATTCATCAAAACACTCAAGACAAACTGGAATTTGAAAAAAACAAGAGGCCCCAAGAAAAAAGCATCCGATCAGGCCGCAGCTGCATCGAATACTTCGTTTTTTAAATATCGTTATCCCTCTAGGAAGCGTAAATCTGCAAATATTACTAATATTGATAATACCGCCAGTAAAACCTATAGTAATTTGAGCACAAGCTTCGCTCCTACTGTTGAACAGGATTCAGCTGGTGTGGCTTCAGCTAGTACAGCTTCAGCTGGTACGGCTTCAGCTAGTGCAGCACCCGCTATTAAGTCTGTACGGGCCATTGCTGTTGTAGCTGAGCCTGCCACCGCATCTGCCGCTACACGAGTTGTTGCTGTCGCAGCTGAGCCTGCACCGGACAAGCGAGCGAAAAAACCCAGATTCAGAAAAACATTGTTGGTAAAGGAACGTCGCGATGATATCAAGGAAATTAAACGCCAGATTAAAATCGATGAGACAATTCAAAAGAAAAACAATGAAATATTGAAGAAGGGTATGGATGCTTGGACAGAGCGTTATCAAAAATTCAAACAGAAAATAATTAATCGGAAAATCGCAGTAGAAAAATTGAAAGCTGCTATTGTTGCTGCTAAAGCTGCTACCGTCTCTGCTAAAGCTGCTAGAGCTGCTGCTAAAGCTGCCGCTAAAGTTGCTGCTGATGCTAAAGCCAATGCAGTTGCTGCTATTGCGAAAGCCGCCGAAAAAACGAAAGAAGCCTACATGAAGCAACAAGAAGCTCTCATGAAACGGCGAGCTGAGCAACAAAAAAGAGTCCGCGAAAAGCAACAAGCGGCTCTTAGGAAAAAACAGATTGAACAGCAACAATTGCAAGAATTTTTGCAAGGCCTTCCCAATACTGGCCCTGAAATCGATACACTTTATGAAAAATTGCGTGAGGCGCACAAAAAACGCCAAGAATTGCGAAAAGAATCTTCAAAAGAAAAAATTGAGATTAAATTTATTTACGATTAATTTATTTTTATTCGCATTATTTTTAGGAAATTTTATTTATAATATAAGTATAAAGCAAAATGACTGATTTTAGAGTATTTTTAACACAAAAAATTGTACTTAAAGTATTAACAGAACTTGTTCCATTTGAAACTTCTGAATGTGAAACTAAAGAAGAATACGATGCTTGGATTAAAAAAGGTATTAAGAAATGGAGTTCAATGCCCAAAGATACCCTTCTTGGTAAATTATTCAATAAAGATCTAAAGGGTGAATATATTAATGCATACGAAATCAATAATGAAATGTCTAAATATATAGATAATGATGAAGGAACAAAAAATGTTTTAAAAATAGAAAGATTATTAAATGAGCCTGAAATACCCATTAGTAAGCCAATCGGCTGCGAACCTACTAAATTAATAAAATTCCTCGAGCCATTAGACGATGAAATTCTAGAAAATGAGAGTGAAAGCACATACAGTAGCGAAAGTACAGACCAAGAGTCGCTACCGACAGGTACAGATGATAACGAAAGTACAGATGATAGATCATCTTCAGATGAAGATTATAGTTTGAATTTCGAGACAGATTCAAGTAGTGAAGAAAATGGTAATGATTTATGGGATGATCTTGAATGTTCTGAAACAATTGATGATTTCATTGACAATATCACATTTTAAATAAAAAATGATAAATCTTTTGATAAATTACATATTTTTATTTTGACTAATAAAAATTGAGTATCACGTGCCTCTGCTTCATAAAAAAAATGAGTATCCGCAAGTTTATTTCAAATGTATTTAATACCGGTAATACCAAGAGTGAAGCCCTAATCGCTATGGTAGAAATCCTCAAAAAAGAATTTGGCGTTGTTTTTTTTAAGAAGAAACGAAAAGGTGGAAAAAAGAAGATAGAAAAAAATGTATTTACTGAAATCATCAATCATTATTTTGCCAAACCCAATATCGATGCATTATTCAATGAAAATATTCGTTTAAGAAATCTTTTGTTGGCTCTAGCATTCCATACAAATAATTATGAGAAAATTCAGAAAATACTGGATATTAACAAAAAATACTTAACTCATCCAATGCATTTGTGCGTCGCTAGCAATAATACAAATTACTTGAGATTGCTTTTGGAACACGGAAGCACTCAAAATGATATTTTCAAATGTTTGAAATCATGTTTCAAAAGGGACAAACATGAATGTTTCCAAGTACTTTTGGATTTCGGTATTGATCTCAAAGAATATGTCGATCCTGAAAATTATTTTACCCCCATACATATAATTGTGTCTGAACATGCTCGGAAATGTTTGAAACTTCTCATTGATCGCAAATGCGATATTGATATTGGTATTGAATCTGATAATTGTACAGCACTTGCTCTATGTGCTGAAATTGGAAAAACCGATTGCGCAGAATTACTATTGAATGCCAAAGCAGATATGAATATTGAATCAAGTAACGGGGAAGGACCTCTTAATATCGCTGCTGCTAATAAAAATTTTGATATTGTCGATGCATTGATTTATCACAAAGCCGATATTAACAGTCATTCATCAGGAGGACATACTCCGCTTAATTTTACTGTTTGTGCCCACAATCCCATAGTTATTAAGCAGTTGATTCGGCGAAAAGCTGATGTGAATATATGTGCTAATTGTGGTTGTCCACCCATCTATACAGCCGTTTCAAAATCTCTCTATGAAAATGCTAAGATTCTTATTGAAGCCAATGCTGATCTTACCATCAGAATGGAAAAAGGTTTTACTCCTCTTGGTGGAGCATTATTTAACGGTAATGATGAAATTGTTCGAATGCTGATTAATAATGGGGCTGAATTGAACCATGTTTATGTTAATGATGGTGTTAGTTCTAATGCATTCAAATATGCAATAGAGCATAATGCACTTGATATTATTAAAAATGTATTGGTTGAATATTATTCGGATAAAGAAATATATATTAATGCTATTAGATATGGTGACCAATCTTTCATTCGCTTTTTGATTGATAATGGATATGACATGACTCTTTTTCCATCAATTAAATATAAATGCCTCGATAGTTTCATGCTCCTCTTAGATGCGAAAGCTGATATTAACGAGCGAAATAACAGTGGTTCTACACCACTTTACAGAGCTGCCAAATGCGATAATAGCGATATGGTTCAACTTTTGATTGAAGCTGATGCTGACTTAAATGCACAGAGACATGATGGTGCAACACCTGTTTTTGCTGCGGCTTATCATAATAATGTTGGTTGTTTGAAATTATTAATTAATGCTAAAGCTCAACCCAATATTCCATATATGGTTAAATATCCGGCCATTCGATACGCTCGGAAAAAAGGTTATGAGGAATGCGTCGCACTACTCGAATCTTGAATATTACTCTAAATAATTATAATTATGACAAAATTTATTGATTAATATTATATATATTAACAATATTTATTAATTTTATAATATGTACAAATTTCATATATTGATGATACAAAAGGACTTAAAGAGATAATAACAATGCCAGCTAAAAAGAAAGAAGAAACCACCAGTAAAACATCAAAAACTACGACCACAAAATCTAAGAAGCCTAATCAGTTTGAAGTTGTTGTATCCACGGCAATTGATAAGCTCACGAAGATTCACGAGACATTTGCCAGTGCATCAACTACATCAACTGAAGCTATTCAGGGTTTAATTCAGAATTACTTGACTGATCTGACCAATCAAATCAATTTGAAGCGAGATGAATTGGCATATTTGGAGGAGGATTTTGCGAACAAGCTTCGCGCAGGGGAAATCGAAATTGATTTGAATATCAAGCAATATGGGCGTGATGCTGCTATTCGTATTTTGAAGGATAGTGGTGAGATACCTATTGGACGTGAAGCCTATGAGAATCTCAAAACTTCTTATAACAGTCTCTTGGAGACTAAAGACAGTGCAATTAAGGCTGCAGTGGAGGCCGAGAACAAGCGCAGCGAAAAACATGTTGCTATTCTCAAACAGACTCTGGAGCTTAAGAATCGTGCTGAAGTAGCAACAGTTGAAGCTAAGCTTGAAGCACAGATTCAGCAAATTCAACTTCTCAATGATACTATTACTCAAATGAAGGATGATTTGAACGAACAGCGTAAGCTGACCAAGGATGTTGCTAATGCGTCTAACAAGGGAGGTCAAATGTATTATCCTCCTCCTATGCAAAATAAGTAATGTTCTCAGATTAAATCTCTAATCTCGACTGGATAATCATTTATAGTTGATCCATGTTCGTGTTTCATATGGAGTCGAGCGTAAATCGGCCCTAAATATCTATCTTTTTTTATACTATCTGGTAGGAATTCATATACTATTGGATGAGTCATCATATTTATTATCCATGCTAAATTAGAAATTTTTAATTTAACATTGTCTGGAGCCATAAAAAAGGCGCATAAAATTGGTGCTTTATTGAGTATCGCATAATCCATTAATTGTAACTTGCCCGTTATATCGAGATGATGAATAAATCTATTGTAAAGATCATAATTTATATTTCCATCGCCAAAAATATATTGAGGAACATTTGTTTTACGTTTCAATATTTGACATCTAAACCAAAATTGGATCTTATGAACATACCAAACTAGCTGAATCCGCTTGATATAATGTCTAATATTTTCATAATACCATTTGAATAGCGCCTTTTGGCAAAAAGCCATTTTAATAATCATATCATAATGTCCTCCATATAATAGAGCTCTGATGATATTATGAGTAATTTCATCAGTTTCAACATCTTTTATGGTTAAAATCTTTTTAATCATTTCATCTTCTTTAATGATACTTTTAAGATGACCAAAACGCAAAAGTTTGTGGATTGACAGCATTTTTCTAGATTTGATCTAAATATAATGATTATGATTTAATTAATCAATTTTTATAAAAAATGATTATTAAAATATCAATGCATATATGTTAATATTATTTATAAAAAATGACGGTTACCAATATCTATGTGATCTACGGCTTTGCGACCGATAATCTAAATTTCATCTTAAAATACATGGATGAAGAATGGTTAAAAGAATATAATGAATTATTGGCGAAAAAAGACGAAATTCCTGAAGAGGAACTTCATCGTTTGACAGAAGATCCATTTATGAGTCCACATGAATTAATCGAAAATGTAAGTATTATGTGTTTGCCACATGATTCTCAAGATCAATACGATTGTAAATATGTTATTGGTGTATTTAATGATGTTGGAAAATGTGCTATTGCTGAATTGTCTAAATATATTTTGGAAACAGATGATGATCGAGAAGATTATGCAACATTAAAAAAGGAATTTGAAGATCAGACTTTTAGAGTATTTGCCACAGGAAATGATTGTGGATGTTGTAGTTAATAAAATTTCATCGAATAAATGGACGATTTGACATTATATTAGTTAATCGCTCAATCTCATTATTTACACCAATTATAAAACTATTTGAAACATTCATATCATATTCTGTTAAGAAATCTAACCAATCATTTATTGATATAGGTGGATTTCTATTAAGAACATTTGAACAGCATTTATGAGCACCTCCTCCACCAGTAGAAGGATGATCAAAAAAGAAGGTTTCGTTAAGTTTATCCAGTTCATGCATATTGGATAGCTTTGAAGAGCCCACTAATCCTTTTTGATTCATTATCATATTTGCACATAGTAAATCATCATCTTTACTCACTTCAACTATATTTTCGAAAATATGATCTAAAATACGGATTGTTTCCTTTTTATCTCCAATTCCATCTATTTCTACTACTACCGAACCATTTCTCTCATAATTATGCCAAAAATCCGCTTCACTTTCAAAATATTGGATTTTGTTGTTGGTATAAAAATTAATAATACAATCAAAATGATAAAAATATGTTTCCATTCCTTTTTTCGGATAAATACATATTTCCTTGAGCAAAGGTAGATTCATCTTTTCCATATATTTATTGATACCAGCGATAGCTTTAGTACAAGATCTTGATGAATCATAACCAAAGCATAACTGATATTTCTGTCCGTCTTCCTCAATAATGGCTGGAATATACTTAATGTTAGCTTCTCCTTCGAAATTAATGTAAGAATCAAGTACAATAGGATAATTTCCATATAATAAATTATATGCAACAATACAACATCGTTCAATTTCTCTTCCGGCTACTTGGTCAGGATAATTGGCAATAATTACTTTATCATCATCTACACTTAAATAATCATTTGCAATATAGATACTATCCCCGAAATTAGAATAAATACCATAAATTGCATATTCCATTATGGTCGTTTCCGCGATACTTCCACAACGATTAATAAGTTGATATAATTTAGATCTATTATTTGCGCTATTAATAAATACACCGTTATCGTCTAATATATCGGGATTGATATGTCCAATGAATTTATCGGGATTGATTTTACGAAGGCTTCTAATGGCCGTTTCCACAGGAGTATTATGAGAGGTTGGAATCGGCAATGTATTAAAATCATAAAATTGCGAAATCTGGTTAGAATAATAATTAATATGATTAGTTTGATAACTATTATCGTTTATTTGTTGCATTTCTTGAATTTTATTGCCCCAAACATAGTTATAATATATGTTTTTGATATCAGGAGGACAGTATGGTAGGCATATTTTTTTTGATAATTCAAATCCAGGATGATAAAAACGTTTCAACATAGTATAATAAAGATTATTATATCTTTCTTTAAGTTTTTATAATTACAAAAAAATTGAAAAATAAATTAATGAATATGTATTAATTTATTTATTATAAAAAAATGACCTGTACAATTGAACTAAATAATGAGCTTATCTCCGTAACTTGGGAGCAAAAACGGAAATATAAGAAAGTCTTGGGTGCTCTTCGAAAAGCCCAAGATATTCTTGTGGAACAATGGATGAATTTGGAATATAGACATTTAAATGACCCATGTAATTATGATATTAAAAAATGTACCTATAATCTTATTGTTAATTACAATGAAAACCTTTATATATCCATGAAATATACAGTTCATGCATCACAACGTACTGCTGCACATTTCCTTGAACGCGAACAATATGAATTAGCCATTAGAAATTTTTGGCAATCATATCTTGAACGCAAATTTAAGAATATTATTTATCGTTATGGTGTTGAATACTATGATAAAGATACAAATGGAGATTCAGTAGAAAATCATGATAATTATGAACAAAAACTCCTTAAAATTATTACGGATCTAATTGCTTATATTCGAAATAGTGATAATCCCACTAATATAGCTAATCTGGAAAGAGTAAAGGAAGAAGCCGCGGAAATTCTAAAGAAAGAAGGAAAAGAGCTTGGTAAATTTAAGCCACCTAAAAAGAAAATCAAAGCAACGCTATTGGATCTATATAAAGTTAAACTCTGTAAAAATTTCATGAAAGATGGAAGTTGTCATTATGGCGATAAATGCAATTTCGCGCATGGGCATCAAGAACTTAGGTTAATCGATGATCGAAATTATACATATAAGACACGATTGTGTAAATATTTCGAAAAAGATGGATATTGTTCATTTGGAGAAAAATGTATTTATGCACATGGTATTGAAGAACTTAAACATGCACATCAAAAATGTAATAGCGATTTTAGTAAAGTTGAAGATTTCATTAAAAAAATGAAGAATTTCGGAATGATTCACTAAAGAAGCTTAAAACATTATTTATAATAATTATTAATAGATAAAATAATGAATAAAAAAATGAATTTACCATGGGTTGATAAATATAGACCAAATTCTTTCGATGAAGTTGTTTCACAAAAAAATATTATAAAAACCATCGAAAACTTGATTGATAAAAACAATATTCCTCACTTATTATTCTACGGTCCTCCAGGAACTGGAAAAACTTCTACAATTAGAGTGTGTGCCAAAAAATTGTATGGAAAATATGTGAATTCGATGGTATTGGAGTTAAATGCTTCCAATGACAATGGTATTAATATTATTAGAGAGCAAATAAAAGATTTTGCAGGAACTAGAAATATGTTTATTAAAGGTATTAAGCTAATTATACTGGATGAAGCAGACAGTCTCTCTAATGATGTACAAAATGCCCTAAGACGCGTAATTGAACGTTATTCAGATAATACGCGGTTTTGTTTGGTATGCAACTATATTAATAAGATTATACCTGCAATTCAATCTAGATGTGCCAGATTCCGTTTTCCACCACTTACCATTCATGATATAGGTGTTCAATTAGACAAAATTTGCGGATTAGAAGGTTTGAAAATTGAACAAAATGCCGTTGAAGCTCTATTTCGGATTACTCGTGGCGATATGAGAAGTATTCTTAATATATTACAGATTTGTAAGCCTGTTATTGGGATTAATTCAACGATTAATGATGAATTAATATATAAATATACAACCAAGCCTAGTAACACACTAATTGACGATATATTAGAAATTATTCTGAAAAACTCACTTAGATATGCATTTATGAAAATTAAGGATTTAACAAATAAAATCAATCTAATTGATGTTATTTACTATTTAATTGAAAAAATAGTAATAATGGATATTAAGAATAAATGTTTTATTTTACAAGAATTGGCTGAAATAGAGAATAATATTGTTTATGGCAATGATATTCATATGGATATTCAATTAGCAGGTTTAATTAGTATTTTTCATTTGGATAAAGGTTTATAATACCATGCTCCATCTTCGCGCTTTTCGCAATATTTTTGATGATATTTGTCTAATGTAAGTGATTTATACTTTATTTTATTGAATTCATTAGTTTTTTCATTATATGGAATACTGGTTATTTTATCATTTATAATTAATAAATTACCATCGTATATCAATTTATCTTTATTTCTTCTTCTTTTGGCTACGCGTGGTTCCAATATAAGTCTAAATGCATGAATATCATATGATATATAACAATCACCATCTTTATAATAATAATATTTGTTATTTTTTACATATTCTTTTACCAAATCTTCTTCATCCTGTCTTTTTTTCTTAATTTCACGTTTAATTACGTTGTCTTGCCAAGTGGTAGATGAGGAAATCTCGGAAAATGATCTTTTCGGACCACCAATATTCATGCTAGACATGCTTCTTTCGAATTTAAGATCCTCGTATTTTTCAGTAAGAGATTTTTTATTATTACATAACTCCTTAATTTCTTTTTCAGATCTATGATTACCCGTGACAGTATATTTTATTTTTTTCTGATATTCTTCAGTTAGATACATATTTTTACATTCTTCATCAATCTTTTCTCGTTCTTTAATGAGATCTCCAAGCGATTTAGATGGAATTTGAATAGGCAATATATCTGATGGCTTGGAAATATCGTTTATTGGAGTGCCTTTGAATGGGTTTGTTCCTTTCATAATATAATTTATTATATTAAATTTTTTAAGTCATTAAAACTTAAAATGAGATGAAACTAATATATTATGGAAAAAGGTATCTTCTTAGGTATTGATACAATCACTAAAAACCTAGAAATCTTATTGGAAAATGGAATTATTTCTCCAGATGATCGAGTTGATGAGAATATGTTAATGATTAATCATTATATTTCAATTCAAGATATTAACCTTATCACGGTGGTTGAGTTTTTGGCCTATGTTTAAATATATTTAAACATAGATTTTTAATAAAATTATCCTTTATAAAGGATCTTCTACCACAACATAATTAACACCAAAAAAAAATGATAAAAATTTCCTTTAACACGATATTTTTTATAAAACTAAAAATCACGCGTTTCTTTGTTGAAAATGAACAAAGAACTAGCTGCTGTCCAACATGTGTTAGCACATGGAACAAACATTAATGATATTTATGTAAAAGCATCTTTTGTTGGCAATAAAATAAAACAGCAACCATATGTTAATACTAATCCGGATCACTTGGAAATTGAGAAAAAAACCATACTTCATTACGCTGTTGCAAAAAAAAATTATGATTTGGTGAAATTTTTGATTAAAAATGGAATTACAATTGATAGAACCAATTATCAATTACATACACCATTGCATTATGCAATTGATAATAATGACTATCCCACAACTAAATTATTGTTGGATAGTAAAGCCAATCCTAACAAAGTTGATCATTCACTTGTGACTGCTACTCGATTTTACTCATATCCCACTGTTCAAATATTGATGCATGCAAAATGCAATATTGATGAACCAGATTTCTCAGGAAACACATCGTTTCATTATGGACTGTTGGCTTCAATTACGAAAAAACAACATAATATGATGAAAATTTTGTTGCATTTTAAATGTAATATTAATACATTGAACAATACTAATATAAGTCCATTAAATATTGCTGTAAAGCTTAATGCAGTTAAGCATATCAACATTTTGCTATCTGCAAAGGTACAAATTGATGGATGGGCATTTAATTGTGCTGTGGAGAAAAGTTCTATGCAGACAATTAAAACTCTTATTGATGCTGGTGCAGAATTGAATCCAGAGGGAGATTATCCATTGAAATATGCCATTGCTCGGTCACAAATATGTACTAGATTATTGATTGAATCTAAAGCTGATGTGAATATCAATAATTCACTTTGTAAAGCACCATTGTATTATACTTTTAAAAGACCATCTACATATGCAACTAAATATCTTATTAGCAAAAAAGCTGATGTAAATTGCCTAGGATATACTGGACAGCCTGTACTTACATATGTTGTTGCAAATGGTATGTACCAATATCTTGATATTTTAATTGATGCAAAGGCTAACATTAATGCTAAAACAATCAAGGGGGGAAATACAGCATTACATTATGCTTACAATAACAATGACAAAAATGTAATCAAAACACTTTTGAAAGCTAAAGCTGATCCAAACATTAAAAATAATAGTGGTCAATTACCATCGGTTTGTCAGAAACAAGATGAACCAGTCGTAAAAAAAAAGAGGCTAAAGAAGTAATTGCATTATGTATATATTATAAAATGGAATATTTAAATATTTATAACGGTAAAGAAGATGGACTAAGGAAGTATGATTCTTGTTTTGATTATGGTTTTGAACTGGATGATTTTCAAAAAGAGGCATGTTATAGGATTTCCATAGGAGAAAATGTCTTTATAACGGCTCATACAGGTTGTGGGAAGACAGTTGTTGCCATATATGGAATTGCAAATGCCCTGAAAATGGGTAAAAAAGTGATATATACCTCTCCAACTAAGTCCCTATCCAATCAAAAATACAAGGAATTCACTGAAAAATTTTCTTCTACAGTAGGAATTTTAACCGGAGATATAAAAGTTAATCCAGAAGCAGATATAATCATTATGACAACCGAAATTTTACTGAATATGTTATACCGATCCGAAGGATCAGACAATAAAATGAGCGATAACTTAGATATATCTGAAGTGGGTTGTGTGATTTTTGATGAAGTTCATTATATAAATGATCCTCACAGAGGTAAAGTATGGGAAGAATCATTGGTTCTACTCCCTAAAACAGTGAATATTGTATGTCTTTCCGCTACAATTGACCGACCTGAAATGGTGGCAGCATGGATCGGACGAATTAAAGAGGTTAAAATTAACTTAATTACCACTTTAAGGAGAGTTGTTCCTCTAAAACACTATTTTTTTATAGATAATGAGATGAAATTATTCATTGACGAAGGTGGTAATATGGTTAATTATAATGAAATCCAAGGAATTTATCGGAAAAACGGATTCAAAACGATAATTGGTGAAACTGTTCGGTATTTAATGAAGAATAGGTTAGTTCCTGCGATATTCTTCAAGTTCAGTAGGAAACAATGTGAGTATTGTGCTGGAAATATTGTGGGTTCTCTTGTAACACATGAGGAAAGAAAGGAAATAGAGAGTGTATTTAAAGGAAGAATGACTCAATATAAGGATTTATATGGTGGATTAGAGGATTATATACGGATTTATGGGTTATTACAAAATGGTATCGCTTATCATCATTCGGGATTAATTCCTATTTTCAAGGAGATCATAGAGATTTTATATGGGAGGGGGTTGATAAAAGTTCTATTTGCGACAGAAACATTTGCAGTTGGGGTGAATATGCCAGCTAAGACTGTGGTTTTCACGGATCTAACGAAATATTCCGATGGAGGGGTTCGATATCTACGTACAGACGAGTATCTTCAGATGGCCGGAAGGGCCGGAAGAAGGGGATTAGACAAGAGTGGAACTGTAATTGTGTTATCCACAGTAGATTTTCCTAAATATTCGGAATTGCGGAGTATATGCACCGGCAAAAGTCCAACAATTACATCTAAATTTGTGATTGGATATCAATTTATTATGAAATCATTGCTTAATCAAACACTTGATATGAGTAATTTACTGGAAAATACATTACAAAGTTCTGAAAATGCGAAAGAAATAGGGGTTTTACAAAAGAAAATTACAGAATTGAAAGAAAAATACGATGAATCCGGAAATTCTGAGAAATATAATGAGTTAGATGAGGGGATTAGACGGGATTTAGAGAAATATTTGAGTTTTAATGAGAAAAAAACGAATAGTTTCATTAAAATTTCGAAAAAAGAGATAAAAAAACGGAATGCATTCAAAAGAAAAGTGGAAAATCACGTGGATTTCCGGATTAGCCGAGATATTGTCGCAAAAAAGGTCTATATGGAACAGGAATTAGGGGATCTGGAGAAACAAGTAGGGGGATTCAAATCTTCTAGAGACTTGACGATAGGAAGTGTTTTGGAAATTCTTCGAGAGGGGAAATTCATAGGAAAAGATGGGGATTTAACGGAAAAAGGCCATATTGCATGCGAATTGAATAATTGTCATCCCCTGCTAATGGCGGATTTACTAGAGGAAAGGTTCTTTGACAAGTGTAAAATGGAGGAAATTGTTGCTATTTTGGCTGTTTTCATTGATGAAAAAGTGGAATTTCCAGATGTTTCATTTAAAAACTTGGAAATGAGTGAAATGATTCTGGATCAGATCGATTATTTATGGAGTGGAATTGATTATTATAAAAAAATGGAAGTTGAAAGAGGAATTAGAACGGATTGTGAATACAAAATTAGTTTAAATATGGTTGGTCCAGCATATAAATGGGCTCTTGGAGAAGATATTAACTCAGTATTAACGGAATTTCCTATGTATTCAGGAAATTTTGCAAGAGCTATTCTGAGAATTAATAGTTTATGTGATGATTTGGTCAATATTGCTCAAATAACCAATAATATCGTATTACAAAAGCAATTAGAAGGTGTTACGGAAAAATTGATAAGAGACGCTGTTACGGTTAATTCATTATATTTGGATAAGTAATAAAAAATGATTTATAATTATGATAATCAATGATTTTTATGAAATTAGTAAAAATGAAGTTTCAAATAGGTAATTTCATTGAAAAATTGAATAAAACCAGTGATTTATATAATAAAAAATTTACAACCGAATTTGAAGATGGATATTACAAAACAAAAGGATTTAAAAATGTTATTTGTTCGGTATTAACATCAGATAATATCTTAATAACAGCTTCATTGTACAAGCCAAATGATTACCACTCACAAAAAATTCTTGGAATATTATACACAAGTATAAATGTTGATAGTTGTTTAATTCAAATATGGCAATTAATTCCGAAAATTAAGCAAATTGATTATATTGTTAATGAAAAACATGAGCACATTACCTCTATGGAACTCTCGAAAGATGAAAAAATTTTAATTACATGTCATAAAAACATGATTATCGTATATTCTTTGGAAAAATATGATAAAATTAGTTTAGGTAAATTTAATTTTATGGAATCTAAATACACAATGTGTCGATTTTGGAATAATGAACATATAATTGTATATTGGTGGAATGGAGAAAAAGGTCATATTGAACTGAACAGCTTTGAAAGAGGTCAATTAGTAGAAAAATATGCAACTAGAGAAGTGGTCAAGGATGATTGTGTGATTGATTCTCGGAAAATCAAAGAAATTTCAGGTGATCTAGAGAAATTTGAGGAAATGGCTATTTCTGGAAATAATATTATATTAAAAACTTGCAATGATTTCATTAAAATCATTGGAATTAATGATGGAGAAACGAAATTTAGTAGAAAACATGATAGAGAACCCATTTATATTCAACATTATAGTGAAAAATTCGATTTTAAATTATACAGGTTCCCCTATGGAGAACAATATAAATCAAAAATAATAGTTAACAATAATTATATATTATATAATTTTGCAGAAGATCCTGATGATTTTCATATATTGAAACGTGGAAATCTTGAAAATATTGGATTTACGTCACGTGATCCTGATAATGTTATATGTGATCGATACAAAGATATTAATTTGAATGGACCTTTTGGAGATATACTGGATTTAATTGGTCAATATTTATTTGTAGATGTGGTTGTTGATGATGATGGTGTAATATATATTAAATAATTTAACACAAATTTATAAATAAAAACTGATACTTAAACTTTCCTGAAAAAAAATAATTATAAATTAACAAACACCCGTGCAACGCCCAGCAACGTTTGTGCAACGCCTGTGCAACGCCCAGCAACGTTTGTGCAACGCCTGTGCAACACCCAGCAACCATGGCCCTTGGTCATTTTCTGCTCGCAGCACTGGTGCTGACCCTTGTCGCTGGTGTGTACGCGTGCCACCTCACAGTGGACCCGCTCACTGTGATTCTCACGGAGGTCTTCGGAGACCCTTCGTACGCACCTAAATTTCTGCAGAATCCCAGGAACTGGATTCCGTACCAGAACACGAGTGTTCCAAGGATCGTGCTGTGGCTTTACCCACAGATAAATACTGACCCCGCCACGATGCTCCTTTCATCACGCATTGAGGCGCTGTATGCGTGGAAGGGATGTATTGACGACGAAGTTGTTGCCATGCTTATGAAGCACATTCGTGAGACACAGAATCGCAAGAGGTGCACTTTCCAGGTCATTGGGCCTGACAGCATCAACGTCGAGCATGATTGGGCCTCAGAAGCAACCGAAGGTCTTTCGCCCGAGGAGCTCATCATGGCCATCTGCGCCTACAAACTGGCACTTGTCCCACCTGCCGACCGTGTTTTTGCAATCGTTCCCAAGATCCTTGCGGATTTGAGCGAGGGCTGGACCATGCCGGAAGGATATGGCTACGCCTCCCCTAATTCGGGCAAGACGACTGCGTTTGAAAGAGCCATTGCGTTCTTTCCAAGTGTCGGAGACAAGGACATTTCCCTCGCCACCGTCATGGATACCGTCAGGGTACTCGAACGATTCGCCAGCACGCTTGCTGGTGGTATTATTTGCCCTGAAGATGAGGCTCGTCTCTTTACCAGGACTGGTTGGCTTAATCACGTTGCCGCAAAGCGCGATGATCAAAAGAAACAGTTGATCGCTAAAGGCCTTTTTGGGAAAGATCTTGGCGAGGCCATTGGTAACTTTGTGAAAACGCTGAAAAAACCCACACTCAACCCCAGTGAAGATGCGTTGGTCACGAACTCTGAAGCACTCAGCCTTCCTGCTTCCATCTTGGCTTTTTGCCATGCACAGCGGAAGAAGGACGAAGAGAGCGAGAAGCGCGGCGACGATGCTGAGAACGAGATGCAGAGAATGCTGAAGACTACGTATCACGGGATGGAGTTCAACAAAAGGGATCGCAAGGGGCGTGAGTTTGATGCTGTTTCACCGGATGGTTACACTGTTGAGTGCAAAGCCACTGAGAGTGGTGCTCGACATGCCTTTGCCAAGCAACAAGCTGCTCTAGTAAGCGATGAAAACTTATGCGTTGCTATCTTCGTTCCCGAAATTGGCTTCCGTCGTGTAACTCGTGGCAAGGATGGCATCGCTCGTCTTGGCCCGAAGATAGACGTTTCCGAGATTTTTTAAGGTTTTTGAAAAACCTTTTATAAATCCTGATTGTCCGACATATTATGAAAAATATCATTCGGAAGCAGATGAAAATTATTTGGAACTAAGTGAATTTTTACAAACAGTCAGAAATGCATATGTAGTTGAATTTATCATGAAGGTTTACTCATGAAAGTTTTTATCCAAGGTTTTTTTTAAAAAGCTTATTTTTATCCAAGGTTTTTTCTAAAAGCTTGTAAAAAGCTCTCAATGTATGTACCTTCTACAATGTCTCCAGTAGATGTGTTTTTTATTCAAGGTTTTTAGGTCAGACTTTGTCGGGCCGAGTAAAAAGCTTTCAATGTCTGTACCTTCTACAATGTCTCCAGTAGATGTGTTTTTTATCCAAGGTTTTTAGGCCCAACTTTGTTGGGCCGAGTAAAAAGCTTGAAAAGTACTTAAAGCAATATTTATAATAAAATGTATATATCATATTAACATGAAAACTATTCCCCCTGAAGAAATTAACCTTGAATTTAACTTAGATAAAGATTTGTTTAAACCTACCCCTACTCGCCTGAAATTTTTACAAGAACAAGTGGATAGATTGAAGAATATACCTCAACCTGAACAACGTTCCCAGGCTTGGTATGATTTCCGTGACGAACGCATTACTGCTAGTGATTTTGCGACTGCTCTTGGAGAGCATCCTCACGGGGATCAATTGAAATTGCTTTTACGCAAAGTAACTCGTGATCGTACTTTTTTTACCAATAACGCTATTTTGTGGGGTGTAAAGTATGAAGATGCTGCTATTCAGATATATGAACATAGAAATAAAGTAAATGTAGTGGAATATGGTTGTATTAGTCACCCTGTTTATACATGGTTGGGTGCATCTCCTGACGGAATCACTGATGATGGTGTTATGTTGGAAATCAAATGTCCCTCCTCTCGACAAATCACTGGACATATCCCATCATATTATTGGTGTCAGGTCCAAGGACAGTTGGAAGTATGTGAATTAGACAGATGTGATTTCTTGGAATGTCGAATCAAGGAATATGAATCCCGCGAGGAATATGAAGCGGATAATTATGAAGGTAATCATTTTTATAATCAATATGGATTTGAAAAAGGAATAGTAGTGGAATATTTCAAAAGAGACACTAAAAGCCTCAAATTTGATTATTTACCACTGGGTTTAATGGGAAAAGAGCTTGATGAAGCTATTGAAAAGTCTAAAGAGAAATTTCTGAATGATAATATTATATTTTCCGGAGTGGATTATTGGTATCTAGAGGAAGTGTCTTGTATTCCTATTTATCGTAATCAAGAATGGTTTCATTCTAAAATCCCTACTTTTCGTAGTTTTTGGGATAAAGTAGTAAAATATCGTGAATTAGGAGGAGAAGCATGCACTAAATATGTAAAAGAGCAGAAAGAATTAAAGAAATTAATGAGGAAACAGAAACGAGAAGAAGCTAAAAATGCAAAAGGAAAGAGCCCTAAGAAAAGCATACAAATGCAATATGATAGTTTGCTTATGACGGAGTTTGTTGATGCTGCATCGGTAACAATAAAGAAAGACGAAATCTTTATTGGATTTGAAAAAAAGAAACAACCTAGAAAATCACAGAAAAAAGTTGATGAAGATCCATATGATGAAGATAATAAACCAAGACCTAAATTGAAATTTACCAATCATACAAAATCTATTAATGCGGACGAATCCGCCCCAAGAAGAACAGGGCCTAAATTGCGATTTTTGAGTCATCGTAAAGCTGACATTCAAACCTCTACAAAGCCTCAGTTTTCGAGCCATCATAAAGCTGACATTCAAACCTCTGCAAAGCCTCAGTTTTCGAGTCATAAACAAGCCTCAGAAAAACCACGATTTTCCTCAAATAAGCCTAAATTACGTTTTTCGAGTCATAAAAAAGCTGATGAAAAACCCGTTACTAGATCTACAAAAAATGTATCATATAGCGATGATGATTCTCCTAAACTTGCTCGACCCAAATTGCGTTTCTCAAGTCATTCAAAATCTATTAATTCATATGAACCTACTCCAAGGAGAAGTACAGACCAAAGGTCGCTACCGACAGGTACTAGACCAAAATTACGATTTTCCAAAAGTTAAATGAAAAAAATGAACAACGTTCCTCGTGCACTTTTTTTACTTTGTAAAAAACTGAACAGCGTTCCTCGTGCACTTTTTTACTTTGTAAAAAAACTGAACAACGTTCCTCGTGCACTTTTTTTACTTTGTAAAAAACTGAACAGCGTTCCTCGTGCACTTTTTTACTTTGTAAAAAAAATGAACAACGTTCCTCGTGCACTTTTTTTACTTTGTAAAAAACTGAACAGCGTTCCTCGTGCACTTTTTTTACTTTGTAAAAAAACTGAACAAATTATCTTTAAAACACAATTATTAATAATTATATAAAAAACATATTTATTAATACTTAACGATGAATTTCACTTGTCCCGTTTGCTGTTGTACCAAAACCACTCAATGTGCCGGATCAGATTGTCGTCACATGGTGTGTCGTGAATGCCATTGGGGATGTGAATGTGGTTCAAATCAGACGCCATTTCTGCGGTATCGGCGTCTCTGGCTGGTACCAATGCTTCGCAAGTTTGCCAAGAATACAGCTGATCGCTATCGCGCGAAATTGCAACACACATCATTGCACAATGATGAAACGCTTGAATAGGCAAGCAAAGTCGCTCTTTTCACGACCATTTATAATATTTATCTTTTACTTTATCTAGGCTGACTCATACTAGAACTAATTGCACCACTAGCATTAGTAAGATCGAAGAGATTTGCATACTGACCACATCTTCTCGGCAACTGTGTAACAGTGGGGTTTTCATTTCCAGGCCTGACAGGAACACATGTAGCTGCCCATGTTTCACCATAACGTTTCTTATCTTCCGCTGTAACATCATTATTCCGCTGATAAATACCGAATCTATTCCAGAAATCATTCTTAGGTATTGCTGGCCAATTCTTACATCCGGGGTCTTGTTCAAGAGTCGGCCATCGATTTCTAATTTTAGCATGTTCTACATACGGATTATGATCTCCATGTACCATACTATATTGATATGTACCGTCCGCAATGCCTCCGCAGGGTTCCGCCCCCGCGCGACGGTGATTATTGAGAAGCCAATTAGCATTCTCTATTCCAATGGAATTAATATAAACGTATTTAATTTCGGGTAATTGCGGCACATTAATACTGGCCGTACTGAGAATGTCATTACCAGTCGGTATAACGTCCATTGCCGTAGGGATAAGCTGTTCCTTACTTGGAATACCAATAGGATAATATTTGAATACTTGGCGAGAATCAAGAGTATCTTCGTATCTAGTATAGTTAGTATTATCAATGAACTTAATGACGTTAATATAAAACTTGAATTGAGTATATTGAGTCTTTTCTGTAACGAATAGATCATATTTATAATTCTTATTGCCGTTTTCGTCAGTTATAATGACTGTATCTCCTGTATTAACATATTGGAATGTGAATATATCATTGTTGAGTTTATCTAGGATGATGCGGGATATTTGACGAAGTTCATCTTGAAGGAATTTATCAGTGGTAGCATAGATATATTTTTCCTGAGTTGGATTATCCTCTAATTGAATAGGATTGTTATTAAATTGAGCAAGATGATCCTTGAGATTACGCAATATGAAAATATCAGAATTTTCTTTACTCAGATTTATGCCAAAAGCTCGCTCATTTTCGGCTGAAAACAATTTTCGAACTCTAACGAACAGTTTTTCGACTTTATCGGTATTATTAATAAAAAGAACTGCTAAAATAACTATTATTAAAAATACTATGGATTTCATGTATTTCATTATTATACATAAAAGATAGATATTTATTTGATATTTTTTCAAAAAAAGATCCCAAAAAACATTCCCCAAAAATATATTTATAACTAAAAAACCATGGTCATCGCTGGGTAATCCACCATATGCTTCTCGAGCGCAAATTTCAAATAAATGACAGTTTTTTACAAATTCAGTTAAATGTTGGTATTTTACGAGTCTTTTTCTTTTTAATATTATAATTCAAGATATAAATGCCATTTTCCTTAAGCAAAATAGGAAGTGATATAATTTCATTATTAATAGGATCGTAATTAATATATTTTTTAAAATTAATTTTATTTTTCTCAATTAGTTCTAAACATTTTGTTAAATGTTCTTCGGGTAAATCTTCATGGTTTGCCTTTACAAACTCTTCAAACATTTTCTTGCGATCCTTCAATTCGATTTTTTTCCATGGTACAATATTTTCATCCTTTACAATATTGAATATATCATCGGAAATAATATCGCATTTAGAGTCAAAATCTTCTGAAAATTGATTAACATCCATTCCTTTCATTTGTTTTTGATAGATCTTATTCCTAGCAACAGCTGCAAGTTTGCTTTTGGCTATATTCGCGGCTATAACTGTTGATTTATTACTTTTTTCCTTTTTCTTGATTTCTGGAACTATTTCTTTATATCCAACTATGCTAAATTCATTATTCCTAATTTTATTTAAATTACAAATAATTTCTTCTAAAAATTTATTGGGATTTTCGGATATCATTGTATACTAATATACATTATGACTCATGTTTTTAAATTATTATTTTTTCAATTTTATATAATTTTTCCTAATATTTTTATATAGTTTAATCAGCTTAAATCGATATTTTACATTTCCATCAACAATTATGTCCAATTTTCTGTCCATTTTGGATATATTGTTTTTATGTTTTAATATATATTTATATATATTTGTTTTATTATTAAGTTTGTCTGTCATATTGAAAAAATCCCAATAATAATTCCATGTCAAACCATATTTATTAAATTCATCTGCTTGTATAAACTTTTTCATATATATATATTGAATTGTACAATTACTTAGTTTTTCTGTATCTATAAATTTGATTTTATCGGTATTATCCATTAAATACGCCGTAACTTCATCATTATATATTTTTCCGGCAAAGGCACATAAATAAGTCGCATTTACAAGCGTATATCTTAAATAATGTTTCATTGAATATTCTTTTAAGGGAGATACAATTTGGTAATAACACATTAATTTAATCGAATTAGGAAGAATATCATCTAAATTGAGACGTTCCATTTGTGATTTAAGGCTATCCATCTTGTTTATTTATTAAATAAATAAGTAATTTTTAAATATATATAAAATCAGTTTCTATTTTTCATTCAAAATTTTTAATGTGTTTTTTTATAATTATATTGGTTGTAATGATATGATCATATAATTTTTTTAATTTTATTGATTTATTCAATAATGTTTTATTTTTATTTAATATGATAGCAAATATTAAATGCCATATCATATTATCATTACTATTTACATTCATATTCCATGGTTTATTTTTTCCAAATTCATCAATAAAAAAAACTTTTGTGAATTCATTATAATCAATCCAACGACCAAGATATCTAATATCAAGCATATGTGTTTTATATTTATAATAATTATTTAATAATACTGTGTCACCATATAAATCTTGTTTATTTTTTATTTGATTATATAATAAATTTATTAATTCATCATATGTATCATTGCTTGGTTCTAATACACAAATTGTGCTTTCAAACAAGTGTGCAAAATATTTATTTGATAATTTATGTTTTTTTTTTAACATTAATTTTATATTTAATATATAATCTATATCATCTTTTGTTATTTTTTGTCCATTTTTGAATTTTGAACATATATATTTTTTATAAAATCTAAAATTTTTATGTTTTGATTCTCCCCATAACCTGAAATATGCAAGTAATGGCATTGATGGTGTTGGATACGAAAACAATTTTTTTATATTTTTGAGAGGTATCATGTCAGCATCATATAAAACTATTTTTTTATATTTTAATTTGAAACAATTTAATTTAGTAAATGTTTTTGCATATATTTTTTTTACATCGATATTTGATATTTTAATATATTTATAATCTACTTCAATATAATCTACGATTTTTACAATATATATATGTTTTATCGTATTGATTGTTTCTTGTTTAATATCTTTTGTTACCATACATATTCTATCTATATTTGGTTCTAAATATTTCAACATTAAACCAGATAATATTATTCCTGGTAAATAGTTATCATTAATCATTAATAATGTTACAAATGCTACATTATTTATATCTATTTTTTTTTGATTTAATAATATTTTATCATCGTTACAATGTATCATTATAAATATATATTATATTTAATTATTCAGAGTCAATATCTTGATTTGGAATGCCTTTTGCAACTTCTTCTCTACAAATAGGACATTTATTACTTGATGTAGATAACCATTCCTTAATACAATTTGGATGATATATATGAGTGCATTTTAGTTTAATTACGTCGTCTTCATCGTTGAATGATTGAAGACAAACAGAACATCTTGCCTCATCCGATGACTTACAATCTTTATATTTCTTGACTTCAAGAGCCTCTAGTTCATCTTTACTCAATATCATTTTAACATCGGTCATTTGTTGAGCAGGAATACCTAAACGTGAATTGAGTAAATTAAAAAAATTATTATATATTTCGTTTATGGAAGACTGAGTAGAAGATTGCGTATAAAACTGTTGTGCTGAAACGTTAGCGACTACCGAAGGGGGGCCCTGTGTAGGAAACCATCGTGCGGGAACGGAACCCTGCGTTGATAGTGGAATATCAAATGTAAATTCATATGTGAGTGTTGGATTTACATGGGTATTCCCTGATATATCTGGAACGGTACCAACAGTGTTACCTGATGTATCAGATGCCGTTGAAAAGCCTCCACCCATAAAAGGATTCATTAAATTACTGAATAATCCTTGTTGCCCAACAGGAAATGTACTTCCAGTTGTGTATCCTCCAAAATTAGGAATACTTTGTTGATTTCCTGAAATATCATGTGATGGATTCCCCGATACATCCACTGAAGGATTATTCAATGGCACATTAAAAATATTAAGTAAATTATTGGCAAATGTCATACTAGCATTAGACTGTCGCGCAGGCACGGAAGTGGAATGACCACCGGATGGGGTATCAGGAGCGTTAGCGACTACCGAAGGGGAACCATATATATTGTTCAATAAATTATTATATCTTATTTGACTATCATAACGATTTTGAAGACTACGTGCCATCATTTGATCATTGATAACTGCCAAAAAATCATTATATTTATTAATAAACTTATTATCTTTAATGACATTACCATTTTCATCACGTTTTCTATCATGCAATATAAATTGAATATTATGTTTCTTTTCAATCGATTCTTTTTTCATGCATTCTTCAAATGAAGTATTAAATGTATCTATTTCATTCATAAAATCTATTTTTCTGACAACCAATTTTTCTTCATTGGTCTCGCTGATAGTACATTCAATTGTTTCTAACGAATAAATGTATAAATTATATTTTTCCATAAGAAGTTCAAAGATTGATCCGATGGTTGCATGTGTATTTATAATGAATGTCTTGCTATTATCATTATATAAAGCGCTAATTTGGTATTTTTCCATTATTATATAATGATATATATTTTTTTAAGCTGTTTCATATAGTCCAACAAAATGTACAAACATCATCACTTGAACTATTTACATTGTTATATGATTTATTAATCATAAAATATGGTCTCTCAACTCGATCACCTCTTAAATTCTCAGGATTAGGACAAAAATATTGTGCTCCTCCACTACAATGATCATATTCTTCTGTCATGTCGTCAAAACATATATCACATGTTGGATTAACATCATTTGGTGTTAAACACAATCCCTTCTCTTTACATTTATTACATGTATTAAACATTTGTTGTCCTTTTTTTAATTTTAAACAATCTTTCTCTGAACAATATTTATAACATTCATCAAGAGATGTATATAATTTTTGACTTGGGTCAAGTTTATATATGGTTGGTTGAAAATGTTCTTTTATAAATTTATTATATATAAATTGAATTATCAGTATCACGACAATTGTTATAGTGATTATCATTACATTATTAAGAGATTATATTTTTTGAAAGAAATTTTTGTAAATATCTTCCCATTCTTTAACAGGTTTTCCTAGGATTTTATAAAGAGTTTCATTATATTCTTGATAATACATATATAGCTTGGTAAATTCCGATTTAGAAATAGGAATTGCATAATTCTTCTTATGAACATCATTTTTATAATTCATGTTTTGTAAAGTTTTAAAGAGAGGTGCTCCTATAAATTTACATATTTTATTGATAGTTGGAAGAGGTGTTGTTCGGAATTGCTCACTAATAATAATTAGAACATTTTTCTTAGGAAACAAATCATAGATATTAGCTAATTGAACAGCATATATACCTCTTTTTATAAGATTAAATCTATCCGATTCACTGAAATTAAGATTAGTTTCCTTCATGTATTTTGCAACCATTGCCTTAAATGTCATATTTTTAAATTTATGATTGGTCTTAGACTGATACATATTCCATTGTGAATATGCACGACTGATTGGTTCTCTAAGAACTACAATTAATTTTATGTTGGGATTATATTGCTTAATACGTTCTAAAGCCTTCTTATTATACATATATTCTGGAGTCTTTTCACCAATTACATTTGGTTTTTTACTAATATTTTTACTATTTTTCATCCATTTAATATGATTTTTAAGACCCATATTGAGTTTTTTTTCATATTCTTTTACACCTTTTTTATAAGATTCATTATTACTGAAAAATGCCGGTTCCATATCCACATATATTGCTGAGTTTCTACTCAAATGCCGCATAAGAGAAGTCGTTCCGCCTTTTTGAGTTCCAATAATGAGAAAAGTTGGTTTTACCATTATTATAAAATTAGAAAAAACTTCATTGACCACATATTGTAACTTTTTTACCATTATTATGCTTTATATCCATTTCAAAATCTTTCTTGAGAATATTCCTTATTTTCTTATCAGTCAATAACTTTGATATAATGGGGTTATTATTTATCTGTTGAAAACGAGTCATATATGATTTAGTGTTTTGAATCTTATTTGAACCAGTATCAAAACTACTACCATCTGACGCATGACTAACTGCAACTATTGGATTTTTTAATCCGAGGAGAGTATCTAATTTTTTTCTGTAATCATTATTATTGCATATAAATTTATTATAATTAAATGTAATTACATCTTTATCTTTTGTATGTTTATATAAATCATACCAATAATCAATAGTTGTATTATTTACTATTTTATTATGATTGTTTTTTTGAATTCTTGATGCAAAATTATTTAAAATATCTCTTATTACAATTATTTTTGTGATATTATTATTATTAATTTTATTAACAAATTTAAGCATTGTTTCATATTTTTTATCTTCTAGCGATATTATTATTGTTGCCGCATTATCAGTTTTTAAATCATAAAGACTTTTTATTTTTGAATTTATATTTTTATTAAATAAATAACTATCTGAATATTTATATTTGAATTGTTCATTATCCAACATCCATGATTTCAAATTGTTCAGAAAATATACATTTTCGGATAATCCAGAAATTAAATATCCTAAAAATAAATGATTTCCACTTCTTCGCATTCCATTTACTAAATATATTCTTTTAGCCCTTTTTAATGAACCAAATGATACTGTTACCAAATCTATTATATCAACTGTATATTTGGTTATATTTGTTTTACCCTCCGTTAAATTAATTATATTACTGTTATAATTTGCTAAATCCTTTAAAAATTTATTTAAATCATTTAAATTTAAAATTTCGTCCAACCATTCCATTTTAACTGAACTCGTTTGTAAATGTAAATGATGTTGATATTCTTCTGGGTTAATTTTTTCCAATTTAGATACAAATTCATCAAATGATGTAGATGAAGGTATTTTATTAGTTTTATTTTTCTTGATGAAATTATCTGGTTTTTGTTGAACGATTTTGTCTTTATAGAACGAATATAATCGTTTAATTGGATCACGATATAATAATATTTTTTTATATTTTTTATATTTTTTTAAATTTTCAGAAGTCATTGTAACATAATATTTATTATTATTAAGTTGTCCAATTAATTTGTGAATATTTTTATTGAGTGGTGCTTTTTTATTTTCTTCTGTTTCATATATAAATTTTTTTAATGAACTGCATCCAGCTTTGGCATTCCAAAAAAATATTATTTTATATTTATCCGATTTTAATGTATAATATCGATTTTCAACTATTGGTTTTTTATTTGATTTTTTAAAATTTTTAAAAAAATCATAATCTTGTTTATATATTTTTTTAATTTTATTTTTCGTTACATTTTTTATACTAGTATCAAGTAATGTACCATAATCAACAACATTTTTAGTTACATATGATAGATTACTCAATCCATCTTTCTTCCATTTAATGAGATCAGTCATAATATTCTCCATTTTATGAAGATTTGTTGAAGATGGGGATGAGTTATTATGTTCCCATTCTTCGAGAGTCCCATTTTCTGGTTTGAGAATATGTCCATATGTGGTCGTAATACGATTATAAAGTGCATCATCTTCACCACCCCATCCCCAGAAATTATTAGGATAACCATTAGTTTTAATGGATTGTTCGGGTGTCATTGCAAAAATTCCCCCGATGAACTCCCAATATTTATATTTGGTTTTCCAAATGTTTCCAATATGATTAGGATATTTGGGAATGCAAGAATAAAGTGGAAGGGTATCTTTATTGGGATAAAGATCTACATCATGAGAAATAATAACATCATAACCGTCTATAATGGCTTTTTGAATACCAATATTAAGAAGTTTTCCACGATTAAATTTTTGTCCATCATCCGATTGTTCAATAATATAAATTTTATAAGTGAAATCTGTGAGGAGTTTCTGAAAATGAGGTATAAAACGTTTAAGTTGAGGTGTGCGTTCTTGTTTAGTATTGTCTTTGAACGGAACTATAATAGCAATTTTGGTTTTAGGAAAGACTTTAGTTGCTTTGTAGAAAATACGCTCACTGAGTTTCCGGTTTTTACGATAGTAATCATACATACTTTTGACTTTTGATGGAGTAAAATTGTTTTTCAAAAGAAAATCGAATTTAGAAAGTTGAAGAGCACCACCTTTCATTGTTTTATTACGAGATAAATACTTATGATTGGCTAAAATTCCATAATAAAGATAAAGATATAAATGTTTATTTTTGAGTTGATTAATACGAGTATATCCGTTTTTAGCAATAGTATTATATTGTTTAGTAGTAAGTTTTTTGAGATCTTTAAGGATCTTCTTTTGGACTTTTTCGAGAATAACCTTATTTTTTTCTGAACGAGCACTATAATTAGTGTATTTAGTTTCGTTGAGTTGCGTTTCGTATTTGAAATAGTCTATATTAGGTCTCATGATGAGATCCGCAAAGGCAATAAATTCCTTTTCTTCTGGATACTGAATAATAGTATTATTAATCTTGACTACAAGACGATTACATAGAAATAAACGAGGAAAACGATTTGACCATTCGTACTGTCCAGGAAGATCAAGGAGATATTTATATTTACTGAATTCATACATTGGTATATATTTCATATTGTTTTCCTCAAGTAGATCGATTTTCATGAGTTTGGAATCTTGAATATCATAGAGAATCCTACGAAGATTAGTTCTATATTTAGTTGTATCTTTTCCTCGAAAATAAAGACGCTTGTCAGTAGGTTTTTCCATAATATTTTCCGCAAAAACCTTTTTAGACTTATCCCAATTGTCGCCTTGGCCAAATCGTTTTTCAAAACTAAATTCCATAAAAGTATTATCCGGAATAAGTGGATAGTGTTTATTGGCAGGAGTGGAAAAACTGAACATAGGATAATGAATATTGGCAAATTCAAGTTCAAATGGATGTCTATCTGCAAAAAATACTACACAATATGTATTAGGAACCGGAAGTTTTTGTTTTTTACAATATTTAAGTGTATTCTGAAAATAACGAAGCATTATACTGTATCTGGAATCATTTTTAAGAACTTTTGGATCAGTCATATTCATCGATACTTTATAATCTTCAGTAATTGTGAATTTAACAAGACCTTTAGTGATGTTATTACGTTTATTATACCATTGGTTTCCATTTGGTTTAGGTGGTTTTGCTTTAATAAATTCTTTGACAAGTTGAGGGTAGGGTATAGGTTTGGGAAAGTGTTCAAAACAAGTTTTGAAATAATCTTGTATATATTTTTTATAAACCTTCACATCTGATAAAAGATTATCGGGTGTTACATTCGTAACTTGTGGCATATAATATAAGTTGATATAAAAATGTTTTTAGTGAATTATTTTATGATCCATCGTTGTCTGGATACTTATGAGGAAAATATCCATCATACATTTCACTCTTCAATTCTGGAACTTGAAGTTGATGAGCCTTGAGATATTCAAACATTTCACGAGTAAGATTGTTACCCATTTCAAAGATTTCATGTCTTTTTTCTGCCGGAACTCTAGAAATGTAAATGATCTCCCCATGAGCACCATACTCAAGACATGCATTATATTAATTATACAATCCTTGATCACTTGATTTACTATTAATTGCCATATTTTAAACAATGATGGCTTCTTGTAACCACTGAATTGGGCATGAAATTTCTATAATACCCATATAATCACAAACAACAAAATATGCTACTTTTCCTTTAGGAAATTGTTCATGTAAAATTTTGTTGAGAAGAGGCTTTGCTTTTTCATCAGTACTGCTCGCGAGTTTTTTGACAGCTTTGTTGCTTTTTAATGACATTGTTTTTATTCAATTTTTTATAAAAATTATTAAATAAATAATTATAACAAAAAATCTTTTAGTTTTTTAATATGCTTTTTTTACGATTTTCCTTAATTTGTTCTTGTCTTCATTACTTATTTGTGCTCCAGATAAATAAAGCGTATGTAAATTTTAACATCAAAACCTAAGATATTTCTTATTAGTGCTCCAGATAAATCAAGTGCATGTAAATTTTTAACATCAAAACCTGATATATTACTTATTCGTGTTGAAGATAAACCAAGTGTATGTAAATTTTCAGGAATATCATCTGGAAGTTCTTTTAATCTAATTGAAAATTTGGATATCTTTTACAAATATTCAAATCTTTGATTTCAAGGACTTCTTGACATTGCCATTTTAACCATTGCTGGTAAAATTGTTTATTAACTAACGTCAATGGTATTGTTTCTTTGAATTTTAGATAATTTAAAATATTGTGATAGATTTCCTGAATCATTATTTTTTATTCATTTGATAGATAAATAATTTATAATAAAAAGAAAATCATTTTTACAAAGGAGGAAAATCATTGACGTCAAAAACATTTATTTGAGTTTTATTTTCTGTAAAATGACATTTGAAAAAATCTGGTAATTTACCTCTATAATCCTCGCGACAAAGAGGACATTTGGCTTTTCGGAGGTTTATAAAGCATTCCAGGCAAATTTCATGGTTACATGGAGTTTTTATAATAAATTTATCTTTGGTCGTAGTTAAACAAATAGGACATGATGACATATATATATTTATATATATAAATAGATTGTTTTTATCTTGATTTCATCCATCTGCGTTTTTTCCAGTCCATAAGCGAAGCACCGAATGGAAAAACCAGTTATCCTAGTTTTTCCAGTCCATAGGTCTGGCGAATTAAAAAGCTAGTTTCATCTATCTGTGTTTTATCTATCTGTGTTTTTTATCCTAGGTTTTTCAGTCCGTAGGACCAGTTAACCAGTCCAAAGGACTGGCGCCTAAAAAGCTAGATGTAATTCATAACCAAATAACGCTGGATCTCTGGAGAAATCCTATTATTGAGTGCATATATTGCTTTAATGCGTTCTTCTACCAATTTATCATGTCGAAAATCCTGAATTAAATATGTCATAAATCGAATAAAATCTTCTCCTTTGAGATATTTAAGATTTGGGAAAAATTCATCTAATTTATCATATAAAGACTTAACAAATTTTGGATTATATTTATTATCATCTGTTTCATTGTAATGCATGTAAAAATCATTCTCATGATAAAGTGATACAAGAATATCATATATTTTATTTTCCTCGTTTATGATGAAATTTTCGACATCTGTATTGAATTTTTGTTGATAAAATTCATTTATTTTATTGTCATTATTTAATTTTTCAATCGACATTTCGAGGCATTTTTTTTTTAATTTTCCTGCTAATTCATTATCATTGTATAATTGGTTTTCAAGAAAGTTATCAGGACCAGTTATACACCATGTGTTCAAAGTATTCTGATCATAATGTATCCCTAAATTAAATAAATGATTATTATATCTATCAGCATGTGAATCCAACTCATTTTCTGTAAAGAAAAGAGGAAACATTAAAATATCTTTCAGATTCAAATGAATTAAAAATAGGCAATTGATAAAACGTTTATTAATTTTATGGTAATCTGAACATACTAATTTTTTATTAGTAATAATTGACACTTCATCTTTACCAAAACTAATAGTTAATGCTTTCATTAATCCATAATCAGTAATATATGATAATGCAAAATCATTTTTGAAATTAAATTTGATATTCAGGACAAATATAGATTCATATCCATCTCTACCACGTGATGGATCAATATATAATTTTAAACCAGAAATACCATTGAATATCTTTGTAAATTCCGAAAATTTTTCTTTAGAAACATTTTGTTCGAAAAGACATATTATATATACTTTGAAGATATCGACGAATTGTTCTGTTAAATCCATGTTTTTTAATTATTTATTATAAATAATTAAAAGTGTAATATGAAAATCATTTTTTTTTATACATTGCGACAGACTTTACATTCATTTTTCCCAGGATTGAATGGTGACGTCCATGTATCAGTCGTTTCATCAAAACATCCATACTGTTCCGCACACAATTCTTGGTTTTGACTATTGTTTTTGCATTCATTGTATTTATTAAGTTGTACTTGATAATCATCACAAACACCTTGCTTGCAGTATCGAGTACAAATCTTATCGGAACATGGTAGATCTTTGAGATATTTGTTGTTTAAACGCGTGAGACGATCAATATATTGGGTTTTTTTGACAAAATCCGGAGGATCAATTTGCTTAGGAGAGTTGAAAACTAAGTGGAGAAAGAGAGTAAGAATAATAATAACGATAATAGAAGAGCAAATAAGTGTTATTTCACGTATCATAATACTCTATAATTATATTTTTTTCGTAAAAATTCGGCATTTTAATTTGTAAATAGAAAGATCGTCTATTTCAAAATGTTGAAGCAATTGATCAACTGTGAGTTTCTTGAGAATTTCCGTTTCAGGAAGAAGATAAACCTCTTTTACATTAACCGATTCTAGATTTTTCGTGCGCAAACGATCAGAAGCAGAATTATCATCAGTGGTCCTAATACTGAAAACTCTAATATTTTCCGTATCATTAATAAGACTATATTTTTCACTGAGAATTTTGTTGATATATCCTTCACTCTCCGAAATATTAAAAGAATATTTCTTGAAATCCTCTAAGGAGAGATCGAGAGGAGATTGGAAGAGCCAGATATCATGATTAAGCGAATAAAAATTACTCATTTTATCCTGTTCTTTCCAAACCTTTTCATCCATTCGAAAAAGAGCCGAAACTGCATAAACAAGATTTTCTTTATGAAATGCAGGTAGGAAAGTCATAAAATCATTTTGTTCAATAACTATATCTGTTCTCAAGATGGCACAGAAATCACCTTGACAATAGAGATTAGCATAATGAAAAAGATGATAATAATTTTCCAAGTCGGTTTCCTCTAGAAGATGGACGATTAGTTTTGGGTCGGGATTAGCATGCAGAAACTCTCCAGACTCGGGAAAAGCAAGACAAATAATCTTATTTACAATCGGGTTTTTGAGATTTTCCTGAATACAATTCAAATAATGCTTTGAAGTGGCCTCATCCGAACTACGAAAATAAGTAATTATATTTAGATAATCCGTTGTGTTTTTATTTTTCTTTCTTTTTACTTCCAAATCTATATTCATCAGTATATATTAAGTATAATATTTATCTTTAAGTTTTCGTTCGAATGATGCAAAATAATGTTATTATATAATAGAAGATGAAAGGTCTCTTAGATTTTCTGAAACGAATTCCCAAGGTTGAATTACATATTCATTTAGAAGGATCAATACCATGTGCAGTTACAGACAATAAAAATTTCTTTAAAAAATATACTGAAGCTGCTAAATGTTTGAAAACCCCTGCAGATTTAGTCGGAGCTATCAGATACATATATGAAGATAGATTTAAACAAAATATATTATATACTGAATATTACTACCAAAGCAATTTTCATATTAGAGACATGCCTCTCCTAGTTCAACTCAATGCGTTGAATGATGCAATTGAAGAAGAACATACTAAATATTTGGCCAAAGGAAAGGATATTATTGTACGAATAATAATTGATTTTCCAAGAACACAAACATTTCCAATGCCACATGCCACCAAGAAATATATACGAGATATAATAAAATGGCAAAAAGAAAAAAGATCTCGGATGATAGTAGGATTTGGTCTAGGAGGTCGATTTGAAACATGTCGGGGTGCAATTAATAGAAATCCCAAGCAATGGAATAAAAATAGATGTGAGCCATTAACATACAAAGACATTTTTGCTGAGGCTAGAAAGACAGGATATAAAATAATACCGCATGCGGGAGAAACTTCTGGCTGGAAAACAGTGGTGGATACTATTCAATATTTACGACCTCATCGTATTGGTCACGGGATTAGAATGATGGAAAATCCAAAATTAGTTGAAAATATTGTTAAAAGCGGATTAGTAGTTGATGTTTGTCCTACTAGTAATTTGATGACGCTGGATTTTTATTTGAAAGAAGGAAAAACATCCAAAGAACATTACGACGCAATATGCGAACAGAAAGAATTAAATTATAAATATGATGAAAAAGGAGAAGTGATGGAAGGTTTTGATGAGAAATATCCATATTTAGGTAAGATTGACCATCCAGTTAAGAAAATGCTAGACGCAGGAATAAAAATCACTATTAATTCTGATGATCCAGCAGTTTTTGGAACAGACTTGACTCAGGAATTGATATTATGTATGAAAAAATATAATTTTAGTTTAAAGGATATTTATAAAGTATTACGCAATGCTATTGATGGTATATGCGACGTGGATTATAAAGAATATTTACGAGAAGAATTAGATGATTTTATTAAGACGTACTAACCCATCATCATTTTGAATGTCTCTATTTCATATATGAAATCTTGATCTGTCCTTAGAAATGGATGAGCATATTTGATATCTCTATCGAGTTTAAGATGACCTCCTGCATATTTAAGAGCCAAGCCATCTTGACTAACTGCAATAAGAACAATATCCTTATTAGCCTTGAGCATTGCATGAGCATATCTAAGTGCAAATCCATTTTCAGTCATTGCAGTGGTAACTACTTCTTCATCCATTCTATAGTGAGCTTCAAAATTCCTAAGAGTAAGCCCATCGTCTGCCGCAATAATTAGAACAACTTCTAGATCAGAGAGATATTCGGCTACAGATTTTTTTGTCATGTTTTTTTTGTTGCAATGATATCTGGATAGAATATTGATTTATTTTAATCATTTTTTTTGAAACTGAATTTGTGAAAGTTAAAGAATATTTATATAGTTATTATACATACAAATCATGCCGGAGGGACCTGAAATCGCCGTGTTAAATTGGTATTTAAACAAAAAAATTGTTGGTAATACACTGAACGACGTTAAAATTATAAGTGGAAAATATACAAAACAAACCAGTAAAGCAACTACTATTTGTGGATTTAAAGAATTTAAAAAAGATCTTCCTATGAAAATCTCCGCAATAGGATGTTATGGGAAATTTATGTATTGGGAATTTGAAGAGGAATGGTACTGTTTCATGACGTTGGGCCTAAGTGGAAGAGTTTTAATTGATGAAGATACACCCCATAAAAGAGTCGAATTTGTTACCAATAAACATATTATTAATTACTCCGATATGCGCAATTTCGGAACAATTCATTTTTATCAAGGGAAAAACCTTCTTACGAAAAAGCTCAATAGTATTGGTTATGATCTTTTGCGAAATTATAATTTAAAAGATGCGACAAAATTTATAGGGGGGAAATTGGAAAAGATAAAGGATCAACATAAAACAATTGCAGAAACTTTAATGGAACAACGAATCTTTGGTGGTGTAGGAAATTATATCAGGAGTGAAAGTTTATATAAGGCTAAAATCAGTCCATTTACGGAGATAAAGGACATTAAGGGAAATAAATTAAAGACTTTAATTGAGAGTATCAGATATATTATAAAAAAAAGTTTTGATGCTCAATTAAAATGTCTGAAAAAAGATGCTTATAATTATGAAAAACTCACATCTTGCTATGATTTCCAAGTATATCGCAGGAAAGAAACACCTGATGGAAAAGTGGTACATCATAAGAAATTAGGACAAGGTGGTAGAATGATCTGGTATGTCTGAAGATATATACGACTTTAGACTTTTATAGATAATGTCATCTTTTGGAAGATCAAGTATTATCTTAGGATTTTTCTGAAGAAATTCCTTTGTTTTACCTTCTATCATTTCATCAAATGGTTTTGATGAAGAATTCAAATAAAATCGAATGATTCGCAGATAATTATCCTTCAAATGATTATAGATCATAGTATCATATCCATAATAACCAATACCAAATTTGTGACCATATTCTTTAAGTTTTTCAATATAATACATATCATTTTCATCTGAATTTTTATATTTTTTATTACATGTAATACCTCTAATTCTAGGATAGATCGCAATATTAGTCCCATTTAGATTAGCATTAAGTTTTTTGGCTAACATCAATGTGAAATCAAATAAATCTTTATTATTGATAGTTATTAAATAATTAATAGTATGCATTACTCGTCGAAGACATTTACTATTAAATTTAAAAAAATAATCATATTTGATAAATATATCATCGTATATGTAATTAAAAATATCTTTCAATAGATATTGATCATGAAAATTGGTTTTTTTTATAGATAATAAAAATGTATAAAATGGTCTATGATAATTTTCCATAAGATATTTAATGCATTGGATTGGCATAATACGCATGATGTCATAATCAAGAATACATCCTGTAAAAACTGCAATATATTCGTATTTGGTTAATGTACTTATCAGTAGCGACTTTTGGTCTGTACCGGTCGGTAGCGACTTGGTCTGTGCCTCCAGCTTCCCTTCCGGTAGCGACTTGGTCTGTGCCTCCAGCTTCCCTTCCGGTAGCGACTTGGTCTGTACCGGTCGGTAGCAACATTTGGTCTATCGAATTCAGGATTATATTGAATGCTTCATAATGATTTTTTGATGAAAGTAATTTTAAAGATTCAATAAGTTTATCTCTTTTCGACATTTTTTTATAATATAAAAATATTTATTTAAGTAAAAAATTAATCAATTTTTATATATCATCAAATGCATATTCAGTATTTTTGAAATCATTTATCGAATAATCCAAATTTAGCTTGACAAATAATTCATAGCATTTACTAACCTGTTTTTTATTATCATCATTCATTTCTGTTTTGAACAATAGGTTTTCACTAGCTTGACCACATTCAAACACAATTTTGCTCAATAATTTTGATTTCTTTGTATTTGGTTTTTCATTAAAATCTAACGCTCTGCACTTGTGTTCCAATTGAATGGATTTTTCATAATGCTCACTGGTTTTACTTTGTCCTGACATTTTATCGTGATACAAAAATTTATTCATTAAACTAAATAAAAATCATTTTTTCTCACTTAAAGATGATATGACATTTAATACTAGAAAATGGATATTTGTCAAATTACAAGATATACACTATCGGAAATTGGGTATGAAACTAATCCTAGTGAAACAGCTTTAATCTGCAGAAATGTAGAAGAGAGAATTAGAGATGAATATGATGATGCTACGACTAGAATATTGTCTATTTTTGCATTTATTACAGGTATGATGATGCTAATACTTGCTCTAAATTATGTTTCTGAAATTTTAACGAGTAAAAGACGATAAAACGAGTAAAAATACTTGTTATTTTTTATTATTATTATTATAAATGTTTATTAAATCACTTATAATAACATTTTCAGTACAAATTGTAATAGCTGTTGTGGTGGGTTTAATCATTAAATTTTATTATGGAATTATTAGGAAATGTTTGATTAGATATATGATTATGAAGAATGTGGATGTCAAAAAACTGCCTAATTACAAGTTGATGAATATGTGTTTAATGGTATTTGATGGAGATGTTGATGGGATTAAATTGTTATTACATTCCAAGGCTGATCCTGATACTGAATATACATTAGAGGGGGGAAACGCAATTTATATTGCTGCTCAACAAAATGAGGTGGAGATTTTAAAATTACTTTTGGATGCAAAAGGAAGTACTGAATTGGGAAATAGAAGACATGGTTCTACTCCTCTTACGATTGCATCTAATTACAATAGTATTGATTCTGTCAAATTATTACTTGAAGCTAAAGCTGATCCAGATAAATATCACACATTTTGTGGTGAAACTCCATTATTTATAGCTGTCGCACGACATAATTATTGTGTGTTTAAGTTACTTCTAAAACATAAGGCAAATGTCGAAATGGGTAATTTGAAAAATGGACAAACTTCATTGTTTTTGAGTGTATATAATAATAGATTTCTTATGGCTAATCAGCTTATCAATGCCGGAGCGAAAATGGATAAAGTAGATGGAAATACAGGAATGACTCCATTGAGTTGTGCCATTTATAATGGAAATATTGGATTAGTGCGAACTTTAGTGAAAGCTGGTGCTAATATAAATATGAAGGATGCCAACGGGATTATGCCATATACATTAGCAGAAATAATGGATAGAAAGGAGTGCATTGAATATATTAAAGAATTCAAAGAACAAAAGGAAAAAGAAGCTCAAGACAAGGCTCTAGGAGAAAATTGTCCTATTTGTATTGAGCCTATGGGTGATATTACAGAAATGCATATAACGAATTGTTATCATGTTTTTCATCGGGATTGTTGGACATCATATGAAACAACCGGTAATGTGATATGTCCAATTTGCAGGAGTATATGAATTAGATATTTTCAATTTCAATAAAAGTAGCATATACTGACAATCGACCACTCAATTGATCTGTAATAGAAGTTACCTTAACATCCCGCTTTTTCTGGAAATTTAAGCCAATTCAAATCAGTTGTATTATTTCCACCTTCAGACAACTAAATTCGCAAAAATCACAAGTTGATTTTATGGGAATCCCCGTCGATTTCCGTCTCGACAGTTTCTAGGTCTTTGTCTTGACCTCTATTTTTTATAA
>JGI10211J14876_10000040_pt1 | contig 40749 bp, 35 predicted proteins | sample Etolagsediment_FD_14876 | JGI IMG/M metagenome (IMG submission 14876)
GGACTGGGATACGGTTCGTCAGGAGATTGCCGAGCTGCGGGGCAAAATCGAACGGTTGGGTAACGTGAATGTTGACGCAATTAAAGAGCAGGAAGCACTTGAGCAGCGATATGAATTTTTAGCCCGTCAGACCGAGGACCTGAACAAGAGTAAGGCCCAGCTTGAGCGGTTAATCAGCAGGATTAACAAGGAGAGCAGGGAAAAATTCAGCGTAACATTTGAAGAGGTAAGAAAGAATTTCCACGAACTGTTCCGCAAGCTGTTCGGGGGAGGTAAGGCGGATATTTTCCTGGAAAACCCACATGATATCCTTGAATGCGGGATTGAGATAATTGTCAGGCCGCCCGGCAAGGAAACCAGAAGCATCAGCCTGCTGAGCGGTGGAGAGAAGAGTCTGACGGCCTTGGCGCTGCTGTTTGCGATATTCAAGTCCAAACCTTCGCCATTCTGTTTCCTCGATGAGGTGGACGCGGCGCTGGATGAAGCCAACATCGAGAGGTTCAATATGATAGTGCAGGAATTTCAGAAGAATTCGCAGTTTATCATCATTACACACTCCAAGCGCACGATGAGCATTGTGGATGTTCTGTTCGGCATAACCATGCAAACCCAGGGTGTCAGCAAGAAAATCAGCATAAGGTTCGATGAGGCTGATGCCGAGTTCGAGACCGCGGTAGCGTAAGTCACGAATCGGGGTTCGGGGGTTGTGATTCGTGATTCGCAGGTCGGGGTTCGTAATTCGGACGCTGATATTCAGGTTTTTTTACATCTCTAATTTTTGGTGAATGAGCGCTTGAGAAGGGCAAAGAAGACAAATAAAAGAACTAAGGTTGGCGAACCATGGTCCAAAGCTGAGGTAGCACGATTAGGGAGGCTATATCCCGATACCACCAATAATAGACTGGCCAAAAAATTTGGCCGAACAAAAGCTGCAATCGCAGGCAAAGCCCGTGCATTGGGGCTAAAAAAAGACTATGAAGGCTGGTATGGCCACCAGCGACCTTATTTAATGCGCTGGTCATCGAGGGAGATAAGCCTGCTTAGAAAGCTCTGTCTGACCGCCCCTTGTGAGGAAATAGCCGAAAAGATTGGACGGACTCCTGGAGCAATATATCTCAAAGCAACCGAGTTGGGGCTTCGCAAGAATGAGTTCTGGACCGAAAGGGAGATAAACCTGTTAAAAAAACTCTACACTAAATTAACTTACAAGGAACTGGCACAGAAACTGGGGCGGACCGTTCCCGCTATATGGACCAAGATGAAGAATCTGAAACTGGATAGAAAAGTAGAAGACTGGACGAAGAATGAAATTGATTTTCTCAAAAAATCTTTTCTTGAAATGGACCTGGACACAATCGCTGAAAAACTGGGCCGAACTTACGATGCGGTAGGCCAGAAAGCCAGACAAACAGGACTTGTAACGAACCGTAGATGGACAAAGAGAGAAGATACGACTCTTAAAAAACTTTATCATAGAGGCACCATAACCATAGGTGAGATAGCTGAACAATTAGGCAGGACGTGGGGGATGGTACAGCGTCGATCTGCAAAGATGGGGCTATACAAAAGCAAACATAAACATTGGACAAAAGAGGAGATTCATAAACTCAAAAAGCTGTACTCGAAAGTCTCTTTGCGCGAGGTCTCCGAGAAAATGGGGCGTTCCATTCCATCGGTACAACATAAACTCACCAGACTGGGGCTGCACAAGAGAAAACGCTGGACTGAAGAAGAATTTAAAGTCCTTAGAAAACTCTACACCCACAAGCCTACCCGCGAGATAGCCCAAGGACTGGGAGCGACGGAAGATGTGGTTAGAGCACAAGCAAACCGATTAGGAATCTACAAAACCAAGAAACACATAAAATCACTTGGGTATAGGGGGCGTAAATAAGTTTGGTAACGAAACTGTCAAAACTTCTCCCAGCAAAAGTAACCCTAAGACAGAACTTCACAGTTGAAAGCCGAGGTCTGGATTGGTAGAATCCATCGTCCACTCAATATTAGCATTTGAACAAGGCGTAATATGGCCGAAAGACTTGATAAGCACATATTGAAGAATGGCATGGTGATACTCGGTGAGTCGATGGAACATGTCGGCTCGGCGGCGTTTACCTTTCTGCTTCCAAGCGGGACATCCACTCTACCCGACGGCTGTTGTGGGGCGGGGGCCGTCATCACGGACTGGCTCTTTCGGGGAGCGGGCACGAAAAGCAGTAGAGAATTGAATGACGCTCTCGACGGCCTTGGTCTGCATCGCAACAGCTCCATTACAAGCAGCCATATATCGTTAGGAGCGGCGCTTGAGGCAAGCAATCTGGCAAATGCGCTGGCACTGTACGCGGATATTATATTAAGACCGAGCCTTAATGCCGAGCAGTTTGAGCTGTCGAATCAATTAGCAATTCATAATTTGACGGCTCTTGACGACAACCCACAACAAAAGTTAATGCTGAATCTTTACGAGCAGTTTTATCCTTATCCATTGGGGGCGCCGGCGGTGGGCAAGGCCGATGAGCTTAAAAATCTCACCGCCGAAAGGACGGAGGCAATTGTGAAAGAAAACTTTTACCTGCCGCAAACAATCTTTGCAGTGGCCGGTAAATACGATTTTGGCGCGGTTTGCAAACAGCTCGAACAACTGTTTGACGCGGCTCACTCTGAAGTTGATAAGCAAATCACATTAGGTCAACGGGGCCGTAAATATACCCACGAGCAGCATGACGGCGCACAGGTACATATTGGAATGATGACGGAAACCGTTACTATCGTCAGCGAAAATTATTACGATGCAATGGCCGCGGTTTCGGTCCTTTCGGGCGGGATGAGCAGCAGGCTGTTTACAGAAGTACGCGAAAAGCGCGGGCTTTGTTACGCGGTTGCGGCACGATATCACACGCTGAAGCAATTTGCCGGTATAAGCTGTTACGCCGGCACGACGCCGGACAAGGCACAGGAGACTTTAGACGTAATAACGGCCGAGTTCGGCCGACTCTGTGAAGGTATTAGCGAAGATGAGATGCAAAGGGCAAAGGTCGGACTGAAGAGTTCTCTGATTATGCAGAGTGAATCGAGCAGCGCAAGGGCGGCGGGGATAGCAAGCGATTATTATCTGTTGGGCAGGGTCAGGAGTCTTGAAGAGATAAAGGACAAACTTGACCAAACCTGCGTCGATTCGGTCGCGGGGTTTCTTAAGAACAACAGGTTTGAGGACTATACGGTCGTGACTGTAGGGCCAAAAGAAGTCAGCCTCGGCAACTCAGAAGGTTAAGCGGGCAAAAGGAAAAAGCGAGAAGTCGGCATTTGGGCATTAATATGGAATTTGAGCACACAACATTATCCAACGGGCTGACGATTGTCGGAGAGGTTAACAAATCGGCACAGTCGGCGGCAGTTGGGTTTTTTGTCAGAACGGGATCTCGCGATGAAGCTGCCCAGGTCAGCGGTGTTACGCACTTTCTTGAACATATGATGTTTAAGGGCACCGATAAGCTCACCGCACTGGAGGTAAATGAGGCATTCGACCGGTTGGGCGCAAAGTACAACGCCTTTACGAGCGAAGAAAATACCGTTTATTACGCGGCGGTCCTGCCTGAGTATCTGCTTGAGGCAACGAAGCTTTGGACCCAACTTATGCGGCCGGCGCTGCGGGATGACGATTTCAATATCGAGAAGAACGTCATCAAAGAAGAGATAGCGATGTACAGGGACATGCCGCAGTTTGATGTGATGGACAGGTGCAGGACGCTGCATTTTAAGGACCATCCATGCGGCCACACCGTGTTGGGGACCAAAGAAAGCATTACGGCAATGACAGCCGAGCAAATGCGGAATTATTTCACTAACCGGTATGCTCCAAACAATATGGTGTTAGCCTGTTGCGGCAATCTCGATTTTGACCCGCTTTGCGCGTTAGCCGAATCGAAATGCGGCGACTGGAAACCGAGCGACGTGGAAAGAACGCTGAGCTTTTACGCCGGCAGCAAAGAAAACCGGCGAGAGGAAAAGGCCAACCTGGTGCGTGAACATATTTGCCTGATAAGCCCGGCCGCGGGGATGCAGGATGACCGGAGATTCGTCATGTCACTGCTCGCAATAATTGTGGGCGATTATACGGGCTCGCGGTATTTCTGGGCGCTGGTTGACCCCGCTATAGCTGAAACAGCAGCGATGCAGTATGAATCAATGGACGGCGTGGGGGTCTTGTACAGTTACATTCGCTGCGGCGGCGAGAATGTGTCGAAGGTTACAGACATCATCAAAGGTATATTCAATGACCTGTCCGCTGAGGGGGTCAGCGAAGATGAATTGCAAAAGGCAAAGAATAAGGTGTTAAGCGCTCTGACGATCAAGTGTGAACAGCCAATGGGCAGACTGACGAATCTGGGTTTCAACTGGGTTTACCTGAAGCAATATCGCAGTATGGCTGAGGATATAGAGTCGGTCAAGGCAGTGACGGTTAATGATGTGAATGCCCTTATTGCCGAGTTTAACCCGGGCGATTTCACGCAGCTTTCTATCGGGGCGTCAAAAGAGCAGTAAGATTTTAATTGACTAATTCTGTTTTGCCGCTACACTTCAGCATGGCAGGAGGATAAAGTGGAAAAGAATACGGAAACCCGGAACCAAATCGACAAGGATATTCTGCAGTGCAGGGCGGACATTCTTCGTGTCCGCAAATCGATTATCGCACCCCAAAGTGAAAAATCCACGGGTGCCGCCAAGTCGGCAGACAGCGCTACAAAGACAAAACCCGTCCGTAAGGAACCGGTTCAAGTCGAAAAAGAAGCCAAAGCTAAAGCTGAGGCAGAAGCAAAGGCCCAGGCCGAAAAAGCCCAGATAGAAGCGAAAGACAAGACTGAAGCTGAAGAAAAGACTAAGGCCGAGGCCCAAGCACGAGCCAAGACTGAAACGGAGGCAAGAGCTCAGGCGGAGGCGAAAGCAAGAGCGGAGGCTGAAGAAAAGACTAAGGCCGAGGCCCAAGCACGAGCCAAAACTGAAACGGAGGCAAGAGCCCAGGCGGAGGCGAAAGCAAGAGCGGAGGCTGAAGCAAAGGCCAAGGCTGAAACCGAAGCAAGGACCAAAGCTGAACAGGAGGCCAAGGCGGCTACGGAAAAAACCGAGGCCGAAGCAAGGACCAATGCTGAAGAAGAGGCAAAAGCCGCGATAGAAAAAGTTCAGGCTGGGGCCAAAGCCGTGATAGAGAAAGCTCAGGCTGAGGCCAAAGCGAGAGCGGAAGCAGAGCAAAAGGCTAAGGCTGAAACGGAAGCACGAATCAAAGCTGAACAGGAGGCTGAAGCAGCGACGGAAAAGGCTCAGGCTGAGGCGAAAGCCAGAGCTGAGGCTGAAGCAAAGGCCAAGGTTGAAACGGATGCACGAGCCAAGGCTGAACAGGAGACTAAGGTGGCGACAGAAAAAGCTCAGGCTGAAGCTAAGGCGAGAGCGGAAACAGAGCAAAAGGCTAAGGCTGAAACGGAAGCACGAGTCAAGGCTGAACAGGAGGCTGAAGCGGCGACGGAAAAGGCTCAGGCGGAGGCGAAAGCAAGAGCGGAGGCTGAAGCAAAGGCTAAGCTTGAAACTGAGGCACGAACTAAGGCTGAGCAAGAAGCTAAAACCGCAGCAGAAAACGCTCAAGCCGAGACCAAAGCCAGGACTGAAGCAGAAGCAAAAGCTAAGTCCGAAACGGGGGCACGAGTCAAAGCTGAACAGGAAGCTAAGGCGGCAACGGAAAAAGCCCGGATGGAGGCCAAGACCAGAGCTGAAGCAGAAGAAAAGGCCAAGGCCGAAACCGAAGCAAGGCTCAAGGCTGAACAGAAGGCTGAAGCGGCGACGGAAAAAGTTCAGGCTGAGGCGAAGGCGAGAGCGGAAGCAGAGCAAAAGGTCAAGATTGAAACGGAAGCACGAGTCAAGGCTGAACAGGAAGCAAAAGCGGCGACAGAAAAAGCCCAGGCGGAGGCGAAAGCAAGCGAGGAGGCTGAAGCAAAGGCCAAAGCCAGGGTTGAAGAAGAGGCAAAGGCGGTGGTGGATAAAGATATTACTGATGTCGAAGGCTTGGGCGAAATGGAAGAAATAGTATCGGCGGACACGACCGGTTCTGCGGTTATGGAGGAGGACAAGAAGGAGCAAGTCCAGGCTGACGGTCAAGCCAAGGGAGTTGAAGAAACTAAGAAAAAGATTCCGCGATTTGACCTTGCCGAGCAGATTCTGGCCGAGCAGCGCAGGACCGCTTCAATGCGAAGGAAAAAGCCCGTCGAAGAAAGCGCAGTCGGTAATGTGATACCTGCGACCGGAACGGTTGGCCAGATTATCCGCGAGGCGAAAAGGAGTGTTGCCGAAGTCGGCCGACCGAGCCAGGAAGCCCAGCAATTGAGCCCGGGTGTTCATGGTACTATTAAAGGTGCGGATAACTTAAGCCCGGCCCAGCAGGAAATTATCACCGAGGTCGTAACAATGGAGATAGCGAAGCTTTGCGGTGACGAGCGCCGCCGGGAGCCTTCATGGCAAAGTTACGCCGATAATTAATCTTATGCTCTATATTTTACAGACAATATCATTGACCCAAATAGTTGAGATTTTGAAAAGTTATTGGGTAGCCATCGCGATTGGTAGCGGTGTGGTTGTTGTTTTGGTTTTTGTGGTGTTATTGTGGAGATTAAGAACTAAAAAAGCCGGCGCAAAGACACAAGCAGCCGATGAGACTGACACGAACGGGCGCGAGAAGATGACCAGTGCCGATTATGAGCTGATAACTCAGCGCATACTGCAGATTGACGGAAAGTACAAGAGCATACTTTTCGCAGCGGCCGGGCTTAACTGCCTGCCGATAACGATTCCGGTCAACGCGGCTATCCAGTTGGCCGAACAAAAAAAGCGATGTCTGCTGATTGACCTCGATCTGAAGCGTGATGCCGTCGCAAAGGCGTTTGACATTGTCGACAAGACGGATCCGAAAGAACTGCGGCCGAGGCCTTACCGGACACCCTTTAAGGATTTGCTGATTTGGCCGGGCCATAATTTCACGAAGACAAAGCAGATGAATATTAAACCGCTGGTGGAAGCGGCTGTTGAAAAATTTGATTTGGTGCTGATAAACGCCCCGTATCTTGACAGCAGCCCGGACCGCGGGCAAATCGCCTCGGCGGCTCAGTGCAGTATTATTTTCGCCCAGGATACGAAGCAGGCGACACGATTAGCCGCTTTAATGAAGTCCTCAAACTGCAAACTCATAGGAAATATCCAAATAACGCCCGAAAAGCCATCATAAAGGCAATAAATCAGCCGCATTCTTGACAGTTCCGTAATGCAAAGCTAAGATATTGCTTCGCAACCTCTGTAAGGAACATTGTAGATGACGAATGTAACTTTAATCACAGGCGACGGAATCGGGCCGGAAATCGCGGACGCGGCCAGAAGATGTATTGACGCTACCGGCGCAGATGTTAACTGGGAAGTGGCCGAGGCCGGTGCGGATGTGATGAAAAGGCTCGGCACGCCTCTTCCGAAAGCGACCTTCGAATCGGTGCGCAAGAATGGCATCGCACTCAAAGCTCCTATCACCACCCCCGTCGGGACGGGATTTCGCAGTATAAACGTGTACATGCGTCAGGAGCTCGACTTGTATGCCTGCCTTCGGCCGTGCAAGAGCTATAAAGGTGTGCGGAGCAGATACACCGATATTGACCTTGTGGTCGTCAGGGAAAACACCGAAGACCTTTACGCAGGGATTGAATACGAAAAAGGCGCCGATGACACCGCTGAGTTGATTAACTGGCTGAACGAGCACAGCAAACGCAAAGTAACCGGCGACTCAGGTATAAGTATCAAGCCGATTTCGGTTAAGGCTACGCAACGGATACACCATTTTGCTTTTAAGTATGCCCGCAAGATGGGTCGGCGGAAGGTAACCTCCGTACACAAGGCCAATATCATGAAGTTTAGCGATGGGTTGTGGCTTGACGTCAGCCGCGAGGTGGCCAAAAGCTATCCCGATATCGAATTTGAGGACCGCATCGTTGACAATATGTGCATGCAACTGATTCAAAAGCCGGAGCTGTATGATGTAATCGTGCTGCCGAACCTTTACGGTGATATCATCAGCGACCTTTGTGCCGGCCTTGTCGGCGGATTGGGTGTGGCCCCCGGAGCCAACATCGGAGAAAAGGGTGCGATTTTTGAGGCCACTCACGGCAGCGCACCAAAATACACCGGCAAAAACAGGGTCAATCCGACTGCCCTGATACTAAGCGGCGTCCTGCTGCTGAGGCACATTGATAAGATGACTGAAGCCGATAAGCTCGAAAAAGCCGTTGCAGCGGTGATTGCCGAGGGTAAATATGTTACGTATGATATGAAAGCAGACCGCGACGACCCAACGGCTGTCGGCACAAGGGAAATGGCCGAGGCGATTATCGCAAAAATGCAGGTGGCCGGAGGGTCGGACGGTTAGAAGGTTTGACGGTGCACCAGAATAATCGCTCGGGCAGAAAAAACAGGTGACCGTGCTTAATTAAATTGGGAAGTTTTAATTGGATCAAAATTTCTACCGCAATCTTGTCGGCGGGGCCGATGGCAGTTTCGCGAAACGTCTGCTGCGATTTCTGCTGGGCATCGTCTCCGCAACATACCAGATGGCGGTGGCTCTGCGCAATTTCTGCTATGATAAACATTTGCTCCGGTCCTATCGTGCCGATGTGCCGGTCATAAGCGTGGGCAACATCACGACCGGTGGAACGGGTAAGACGCCACTTGTTATCTGGCTGGGCGGTTTGCTGGAGAAGAAATCAATAAAGTGTGCAGTGCTTACGCGCGGTTATAAGGCCCAGAGCGGAAAATTTGCCGACGAACCGGCAATACTTGCCAAATCCTGCCCTGCGGCGAAGGTAATTGTCAACCCGGACCGTGTCAGCGCCGCAAACAAGGCGGTCAGGGACTTTGGCGTGAAGGTCCTGGTAATGGATGATGGGTTTCAGCACAGAAAGCTTCGAAGAGACCTTGATATTGTGGCGATTGACGCGACTTGTCCTTTCGGATACGGCCGGATGCTGCCGGCGGGGTTGTTGCGGGAACCGGCAAAGGCGCTGCGCAGGGCTGACGCGGTGGTGATAACTCGATATGACCAGGCTACGGCCCAGCAGGTGGAACAGATTGAGAAAGATATCGAGAAAATCACGCCGGGTATTACTATAGCAAAAGCCACTCACAAGCATCCATACGCAAGGATGATTAAGGGCGAAACGCTCAGCATCGCCCAGCTTAAGGAAAAAGCCATATTCGCTTTTTGCGGCATCGGCAATCCGGGCGCGTTTTTGAATCACCTCAAGGAATCCGGGCTGAATGTGGTGGGCTCGAAGGTTTATAACGACCATCACAACTACACTCAGGCCGACATCTCAGATGTTTACGAAGAAGCAAAAAACCTTGCGTCTGATTTGATATTATCGACGCAGAAGGACTGGATTAAGACTGCCTTGCTGTCGCAACAAAATGATGGTATTCTTTTTGCGTACCTGGCTCTTGAGCTGGAATTTATTGGCGGCGCTGATAAAATAGAAGCATTGGTAGACAAAGCAATAGCCAAACGGCTGGACGATTAAATAGTTGGATGCTTATGTATAAGAAGTTGTTAAAGGCGGTGACGAACCTTGGCTCGCCGAATGTGCTCGTTGTCGGTGATTTTATCCTGGACAGCTATGTCTACGGTGACGCTTTGCGAATCAGCCCGGAAGCGCCGGTGCCGGTGCTCAAAGTGGTAAAACGCGAATACAGTTGCGGCGGGGCAGGGGCTGTAGTGTCGGATTTGGCGGCATTGGGCGCCAAGTGCGTCTGCATCGGTGTTACCGGCAGGGACGCCAATGGAAAACTTCTCAGTAAGTTGCTTACGGAAATAGGGGCGGATATTTCCGGGATAATTACCGTATCGGGCAGGCCTACGATAGATAAGCAACGCCTGATCGGTATGGCACAGCACCGTCACCGTCAACAATTATTTAGAATCGACGATGAATGCACTAAGCCGTTGAACGAAGCCGAATGCAAAAAGATTCTGCGAATTTATAAAGAAAAACTTTCAAAAGCCGACATTGTGTGCCTTCAGGATTATAACAAGGGTGTTCTCTCGCCGCAGCTTTGTGAGGACTTTATTAAAACGGCCGCCAAGGCCGGTAAAAAGGTCCTGGTTGACCCGCCTGCAACGGGCGGATATTCAAAATTTGCAGGCGCTTGCTTGATTACTCCGAACAGGGTGGAAACATCTCTGGAAGTGGGCTTTGCAATAGATACGATAGAAGACGCTTCAAAGGCTGCCGATATCCTCATAAAGAAGCTCAAGGTCGAGGCGGTGATAATTACTTTGGACAAGGACGGCGCTTTTGTGAAGACCAGGCAAATAAGTGAACATGTTCCGACGATTCCGCGAAGCGTATATGATGTTACAGGCGCCGGCGATATGGTTCTGGCCATGTTGACGGCGAGCCTGGCGGCAGGCTGCGATTATACAGCAGCTGTGCAGTTGGCGAATATTGCCGGCGGGATAGAGGTTGAGAAATTCGGCGTCGTGACGGTAACGGTTGACGAGATTATTAACGAGATCATCGCCCAAAACCGCGGCAAGGCCGGCAAAATTCATGATATAGACACGCTGATTAACGAACTTGCGTTTCACCGTCAGCAGAAAGAAACGATTGTGTTTACGAACGGCTGTTTTGACGTGCTTCACAGGGGGCACATTGAGTTTTTGAAATTCTGCAAAGCCGAGGGCGATGTGGTGGTTCTGGGCTTAAACAGTGATAGTTCCGCCAGACAAATCAAAGGCCCGGGTCGCCCCATTAACAATCAGCATGACCGGGCGGCGGTTCTTGCCGCTCTTGAAACGGTAGATTATATTGTGATTTTCGACGAGCCCGACCCGCTCAAGACTATTGAAAAGGTCAGGCCCGATATCCTTGTCAAGGGGGCCGATTGGGCCGACAAGGGTGTCATCGGGCGCCAGTTCGTGGAATCCGACGGCGGCAAAGTTGTGCTGGCACCGCTGGTTGAGGGCAAAAGCTCCACAGCAACAATTGAGAAGATACAATCGATGCAGGACAGAAGACAAGGGCTGAAAGACAGAAGGCAGAACAGAGGGTAAATGATGAGTAACAAAGCTGTATTCATGGATCGCGACAATACTTTGATTGAAGACCCCGGTTACATCAATAATCCCGACCAGGTAAAACTCCTGCCCGGCGCAAGTGAGGCGCTTATTGAATTGAAAGAAATAGGCTATAAGCGGGTGATTGTAACAAATCAATCGGCTATTGCCCGCGGTATCGTTACCGAAAAAGTACTCGGGCGAATTCACGAGCGGTTAGAGAAAATCCTGGCGCAAGAAGGGGCATATATCGACAAGATTTACTATTGTCCATATCATCCCGACGGCGTAATTGAGAAATACCGCAAGGACAGCGATCTGCGCAAGCCTAATTGCGGAATGATTTTAGCCGCCGCCGAGGAAATGAGTATTGACCTTGGGCAATCCTGGATGATTGGAAATTCATATCGTGATATTACAGCCGGTCTGCGGGCCGGATGTAAAACCATACTGATAAACTCGTCAATAAATCAGACGTACAGGAAACCAACAGACCCGGTTCCCGATAAGCAGGCGGTGAATATAAAAGAAGCGGTGAACATCATAAAAATGGACGACCGGCAGAGCAAAATATCTTCAAAGGCTGTACCGCGGCTGCAAACGACCGAATCTCCATTCAAGGTTGAAGAAGTGTTTGAGCAGAAGCAAACCGAGCAACAGCTACCCGCGCAGCCAAAGCCCAAAACCTGGCCGCCGGACGTTCATATGGAAGTTAAACATGAAGAGCCAATCGAGGCCGAGAGAACGAACAGGCTGCTCGAAGAAATGCTCCGGCATATTAAGGACATCCAGCGGGCCAGCATGTTCGATGAATTTTCCGTGACGAAGCTTCTGGCCGGTGTGGTTCAGGCTCTCGTGTTGTTCTGCCTGCTGCTTAGCCTATGGTTCCTGATGGACCATACCAAGAACACAAGTTCGGTGCATACGACCATTGGTTATGCAATAGCTTTACAGCTTATGGTGATAGCGCTTTACATGATGCGCAACCGAAAATGATTCGGCCCCCGGCCTCAGTGGTGGGTAACTTGTCGAGATATCATTGGGTACAAATCGCAAAAAAATCTTAGTTTGGCTGCCGTCTCCGATGGGGGACGCGGTTCTTTGCACTGCCGCCCTGCGGGCCCTGCGCAATGAGTTTAAACAGGAAATTATTTACTTCCTCGCAAACAAAACGGTGCGATATCTGTTGTCACCCAATAGTTTTAACGATGAATGGGTCGAAACAAGCAGGCTCAACCTGTCTCTACTTGTGTACGGGCTCAAGCAACGGGGATTTTCATGCGCGGTGCTGTTCAAAAATTCCTTTGGCTCCGCACTTATAACGTTTCTGGCCGATATACCTCAAAGGATAGGATATGCCCGTGACAACCGGTCGCTTTTTCTGACGGACAGAATCCATCCGCTGAAAAAAGCCGACGGCAGCTTTAAGCCCGTCCCCATGATTGACTATTACTTGACAATCACCGCCCGCCTCGGCTGCAAAACCAGAGACAAACGGACGGAGCTTTCACTAAATGAGGAAGACACGGCGAACCTGTCGGGCAAACTGCCCAGTGCATTTTCGCCGGCATCGCCTCTGGTGATTCTCGTTCCCGGCGGAGCCTACGGGCCGAGTAAGCGCTGGCCTGCTGAAAGGTTTGCCCGAACCGCCGACCGGTTGATTGAAAAATACAACGCCACCGTAATTCTTTGCGCTGCTCCAAACAAAATGGAGGCGAAAATTGCGGAGCGGATTTGCACGTTAGCTGAAAGGAAAGTGCATAGTCTCGTGGAGACACCGCTGACAATGGGCGAGCTTAAGACGCTTTTCGCCGAATCGGATTTAGTTATAACCAACGACACCGGGCCAAGACACGTCGCAATAGCGCTTGGGAAAAAACTGATAACCCTCTTCGGCCCGAACAATCCCAAGTGGACGCATACGGGTTACAAGGATGAGGTGCAAATTGTGGGTCAGGCCAAGTGCGCACCGTGTGACAAGCCGCAATGCAAACAAAAAAAGCATCTGTGTATGGAGGCAATCACCGTTAAAATGGTCTGCAACGCCGCCGGTAAGATACTTGGCAAGCAGCGAGAATGAGTCCGCAGATGAACAGTCAAAAGTTTGTAAAACTTTCGGATGATTTTTTTGCCGATGCCGATTACGCACAGGCCTTTCGCAAACTGGGCATGACCTGCCTTGACAAGGTGTTTGATTTCAACGCAGGCCAAAATCTAGACAAGCCCAACCTGGCAAAACATCGAACCAGGGTAAAGTTTGACCTTGATGAGCCGAATGTGACGCTTTTCTTGAAGCGATACGACAGACCGCCGAAATTGACCCAAATAAAGAACTGGCTGCACCATCACAGACGGGCAAGTACAAGCAGTTTTGACAGGTCGGCCGGCAAAGAATTAGCCGCTGCCGGGATAGGTACGCCCCAAACCATCGCCTACGGCGAACAATGGGCCCGGGGTTTTGAAAAGTGCAGCTTCATAATCACCCAGAAAATTCCCCGGGCCGAGTCGTTGGAACGAAAGCTGCCGGACTTTTTCCATAAAGAGCCTTCCGCCCAAAACCTGAAGCAGCGACGGGAGTTTATTGAAAGATTAGCTGATTTTACCAAGCAGTTTCACAAAACGGGCTTTCGCCACTGCGACCTGTATTTATCGCACATATTCCTTTCCGGCAGGGAAAATTTTTACCTGATTGATTTGCAGCGTGTGTTTAAGCCGATTCTACTGGGCCGGCGCTTTCGGGTAAAAGATGTTTCTCAGCTTTACTATTCAGCGCCGGCAAAGTACTTTTCTCTGGCCGACAGACTCCGCTTCTATCTACGGTACACGGGCAGAAAAAAACTGATACCTGCCGACAAGCGCTTCATTCGTAAAGTCAACGCCGCAGCCGGGCGAATAGCAAGACATGATATAAGGCACGGCCGAGGCGTCGGGTTTGCAATATGAGCCTTTCGGGTTTATAATCAGACGGTAATGATTAAGACAGCGGTAATAATAGAGCGGGCGGACATTGCGCTGGGAGGAGCTGAGCGGTCCGTTTTTGAATTGGCTTCGCAGTTGTCGCTGCTGGACGTTAAGGTTACGATGTTGGCGGCCAAGGGGCAAACTACAGCCAAAAACATCAATATCCTCTGCGGCGAGCACCCCGGCAAACGCACATCATTGGCCGACTTTGAAAAGGCATTAAGAAACCACCTCATAGAGAATCGTTACGATATTATTCACAGCACGTTGCCGTTTGATTTTGCCAACATATACCAGCCGAGGGGCGGCAGTTATCCCGAGGCGATTATTCGCAACGCCGCAAGCTATCAAAACAGGTTAATTTCTTCATACAAGCTAATCACACACTATGCAAATGTCCGCAGGTTGGCTTTGCTTCGCGGCGAAAGACAATTATGTGAAAAATCCGGCCATACAATAGTCGCGGCCGTCTCGGAATATGTGAAGCGGCAATTCAAACAGCATTACGGCCTTTGTGATGAGCGAATTGTGGTGATACCCAACGGAGTAAAGCCCCACAAGAAAATCAATACCGAAGAGGCCGATGCGCTGCGCAGGCAAATCTTCGCCAAGCTCGGCATTACCGAAGCCGACGACCCCGCCAAGTTCCTGTTTGTGGCCAACAACTTCAGGCTTAAGGGTTTGGCCAATTTGATCGAAGCCTTAGCTTTAGCTACAAAAACTAAAACGGCAAGGCCGATTTATCTTATCGTCGCCGGTGTCGGCAGTTCGAGAAAATACCGCCACCTTGCAAAGAAACTCGGCGTAAGCGACAGAATTGTCTTCCTCGGCAGGCTGAGGCATATCCAAAACGCCCTTTCAATCAGTGACGTTGCGGTGCTACCGAGCTGGTACGACCCGTGCTCGCGATTTATCTTAGAGGCGCTGGCTGCGGCAAAACCCGTAATCACCACGCGATTCAACGGCGCTGCGGAATTATTTGTAAGCAACCGTCACGGCATTGTGATTGACGGGCCCGACGACGTTGAAGCTTTGGCTGATGCCATGAGTTTCTATGCTGAGCCGGCAAATGTCAAACAGGCCTGTGGCGCAATAGCAGAGGATAACCTACAGGAAAAAATCTCCATTGGGCGACATGCAAAACAAATGGTCGAACTTTATGAATCCATATTGAACAAAACAGAAAACAAAAGACAGAAGGCAGAAGTCAGAGGATAGAAAACAAATGATTGAACTTTTGCTAATGCTGATTGTCGCAGCGTATCTATTGGGGTCGGTGCCGTTCGGCGTCCTTATCGCCGGCGCTCACGGCAAAGACCTGCGCGGCATCGGCTCAGGCAACATCGGAGCGACCAACGTTGCAAGGGCCCTGGGCAAAAAATGGGCGTATATCTGCTTTGTTCTCGACTGCCTTAAAGGCCTTGTACCTATGCTTGTTGCTAACCTGATTATCCACGAGCTTACGGTTGGTATTCTTTCGCTATGGCTGGCGGTCGGCTGCGCAGCGATAATAGGGCATATCTTTCCTGTGTACTTGAAGTTCAAAGGCGGAAAAGGCGTCGCTACGAGTCTGGGCGTGGTCCTGGGCTTTTATCCATATTATACGATTCCCGGCATTACCGCTTTTGCCATCTGGGCGGGGGCGGTTCTGATGTGGCGGTACATTTCATTGGCCTCAATTGCCGCCGCTGTAGCCTTTCCAATATCTTTAATAGCCTCAATTGTCCTGCTCGACGACTGGAAGTTTTTACGGCTTTGGCCTTTGATTGTGGTGGCTGTGGTAATGGGGCTCCTTGTCATCGTCCGCCACGTTGAAAACATTAAAAGGCTCCTCGAAGGCTCAGAAGCAAAAATCCTGCAAAAATAGGCAGTCGGCTTCTTTATTGCATGGAGTCCTTTGGCCTGTGCGGTGTTTAAGACAACTTCTTTTCCAAGATTTCTGCGACGATTTTCGGGTTTGCCTGGCCTTTTGTTTTTTGCATTACCCGGCCTAAGAGAAAGCCGCGGGCCTTTTTAGTCTTTTTCCCGCCGCTGGTTGCATCGGCAACGGCCTTCGGATTGGCGGCGAGGACCTCATCCACAATAGCCTCAAGCCGGCCTGCATCGCTTGTCTGGGTTAAGTTAAGCTCCATTGCTATCGCATCAGGAGGTTTTTGGGTCTTTGCCATCTCCCCAAAAATAGTAGCTGAGGCGGTAGCACTTACCTGCCCCACCTCAACCATCTTTGCCAGTTCGGCAAGGTTTTCAGCGTCAATGCCTAAATCGGCGACACTGCAGCCGGCCTCATTAGCCAGTTTCATGCCGACCTGTGTGAGCAGATTGCACACCCTTTTCGGGTCACCACCGGAGTTGACTGCCTGCTCAAAAAATTCTACTGTTGGGCGCTCGGCGGTTAATACACCCGCATCGTAGTCGCTGAGTGAGTACTCGCGGACAAGGCGCTTTTGCTTTTGGATGGGCAACTCGCACAGGTGTGACTTTATTTCGCTTAGCCATTCAGCGGTCAACTCAACCGGCACAAGGTCCGGGTCGGGAAAGTAACGATAGTCATGAGCCTCTTCTTTTTCCCGCTGCCCAACAGTGACTTCGTTTTCTTCGTCCCAGCCGCGAGTGCTTTTATTGCCCGAGGCCATTGTTCGGCCCGTCTCGCCAAACTCGTCTAACTGCCTCTGAACTTCGAAGGCTATGCTTCTTTCGATAGCGCGGAAGCTGTTTAAGTTCTTAACCTCGACGATGGGGGTTTTGTGTTCTTGGCCGTCTTTGGTGATTTGCAGATTTATATTCGGCTCAAAGCGCATATGCCCCTTTTGCATATCGGCCTCCGACACACCGAGGTATCGAACTATCCTCTGCAATTCAACTGCCAATGCGCGCACCTCGGCGGGGCTGTTCATGTCGGGCTGGGTAACAATTTCCAACAGCGGCGCGGCGGCCCTGTTCAAATCGACCGCTGAGAAATCGCCTAAGGTATGTATATTTTTACCAGCGTCCTCTTCAAGGTGCCCCCTGATTATGCGAATTTTCTTCGTTTGGCCCGATTCAAGTGGTATTTCGATATAGCCAGCCTCGGCCAGAGGCAGGTCGTACTGGCTTATCTGATAGTTCTTCGGCAAATCGGGATAGTAATAACTCTTACGGTCCCACTTGGTAAAGTTGCGTATTCTGCAATTCAGTGCAAGGGCCGTCAAAACAGCGAATTCAAAGGCCTGTTTGTTCATCACCGGCAATACGCCCGGCATACCTATACAGACAGGACACACGCTGCTGTTGGCACCTGCGCCATAAACTAATTCGCACCCGCAAAACATTTTTGTTCTGGTGGCAAGATGAACGTGAATCTCAAGCCCTACAACAACCTTGTATTCCAACTTGCTCATTTTACTCAATCCACAAGCTCAGGTTTTTTAGTATGGTAATCTGTATGAATTTCAAACATTCCGGCGATTCGCAGGAGCTTATCCTCTGTAAAGGTCGGCGTCAGTATCTGCAGACCTATCGGAAGGTTATTTGTGTCGAATCCACAGGGGATACTTATGGCCGGCACGCCGGCAAGGTTGGCGGCTATCGTATAGACGTCGGCCAAATACATTTGAAGCGGGTCGGCGATTTTCTCGCCGAGCTTAAAGGCGGTCGTCGGCGAAACCGGCATCATAATACAGTCAGCCTTCTCGAAAGCCTTCGTGAAGTCGCTGCGAATGAGGTTTCTGACCTTAAGCGCCTTTAGATAATAAGCATCATAATAGCCGCTTGAAAGGGCGTATGTCCCTAACATGATTCTTCTTTTGACTTCATCGCCGAATCCTTCGGCGCGGGATTTTGAATAGACCTCGATGTAATCCTTAGGGTTTTCGGTCCTGTGGCCGTAGTGTACACCATCATACCTCGCGAGATTGCTGGAGGCCTCGGCTGTAGCAATGATGTAGTAGGCCGCGATGGCGTATTCCAGATGCGGCATTTTTAGCTCAACGATTTCGGCACCGAGCTGCTTGTAAACATCCAATGCGCGGGCCAGTGCGTTTCGCACGGCCTCATCCGCGCCGTCATTAAACTCGGGCACAACCGCGATCTTCAAACCTTTTATGTCTTCGTTGAGTTTTTCAAGATAATCGCAAACAGGAGCCATATCCTCACTGACGCTTGTGCTGTCTTTTGCGTCGCAGCCTGCAATTACGTTCATCACTAAGGCAGCATCGGTAACGTCGCGGGTAACAGGCCCAATCTGGTCGAGGCTTGAGCCGTAAGCGACAAGTCCAAAACGGGACACTCTGCCGTAGGTGGGCTTGAGGCCTACTACCCCGCAAAAGCCTGCCGGCTGGCGAATTGAGCCGCCGGTGTCCGAGCCGAGGGCCGCAAAGCACATTCTCGCTGCAACCGCCGCTGCCGAGCCACCGCTGCTTCCGCCGGGAACTCTTGTGGTGTCCCATGGGTTGACGGTTTGTTTTAGGCCGGAATTTTCGGTGCTCGAGCCCATCGCAAACTCATCCAGATTTGTCTTGCCGACTATCACCGCTTCCGCAGCCCGCAACTTTTGGACGACATGGGCATTATACGGCGCCTTAAAGCTCTCCAGAATTTTCGATGCGCACGTCGTGGCGCCGAAACTCGCGCATATGTTATCCTTAATTGCTATCGGCACACCGGCCAGCGCCCCTGCCGGTTGACCCGCAGCGATTCTGCGGTCAATAGCCTCCGCCGCTTCGAGAGCCTTTTCCTTAAATGTGCTAATATAGGCACCTACCTTGTTGTCGAGGGCTTCGATCTGTTCAAAGACCGCGCCAGCGGCAGCGACACTTGTAATGGCGCCAGTGGCGATTTCGTCGCGAAGTTGTTTGCAGGTTAGATTCAGCAGTTCATCGGGCATGCGTCACCCGTTAATTGTTTGGATTTTTTCTGCGGTGCCGAAGGAACCACTCATACAGTTCGGGATTGTCGTAGGTTTCTGTCCAACTGTCGTGGCCGGCATCGGGATAAACGGTCAGTTTCGCATTACCGCCTGCGGCATTTATCGCATCGACCATCTCTTGTGACCGTTGCAGGGGAACAACCTCATCTTTTGCGCCGTGAAAGGCCCAGACAGGCAGATTCTTGAAATTACGACCCAGATACGGCATACCGCCGCCGCAAATCGGCGCGACAGCGGCAAAGCGGTCCGGATACATTGCAGCCAGCGACCAGGAACCATAGCCCCCCATGCTGAGACCGGTAAGATAGAAACGCTGCGGATCAACGTCATATTTTTCTTCAATCTCATCTAAAAGCCCCATCAACCCTTCCACCTTTGCGGGCCACCACTGTTTGGCCGGACATTGCGGTGAAACGACTATGAACGGCAAATCCTTTCCAGCCTCGACAATTTTAGCGGGCCCGTGAGCCTTTACTTTCGCCAAATCATCACCACGCTCACCGGCACCGTGCAAGAATAAGATCATCGGCCATTTCTTTTCTTTCTCGCCATAGCCCCGGGGCAGGTACAACAAATAGTTGCTTTTCATACTGACCCGGCGGTCAAGAAATTGGTCATGCTGACGGCCGGGCTTCAAAGTTGACTGGCAGCCGACAAGAGCTGCGAACACAAACGCCAGACACATGAAATACATTGTCTTCATTTTCAAATACCTCCAAATCTTGTGAATTTCTTATGCATTCGAATCGTCATCGAGAATCTTAGGCACTTTGAAAAAGTTCTCGAAGTGCTGCGGCGCGTTTTTAAGGGCAAGTTCGGCGCCCAGAGATTCGGCTACAGTATCTTCGCGGAAGACGTTATAAATCGGCAGGCAGTGTGCCAACGGCTCGACCGAATCCGTATCAAGCTCGTTGAGCTTTTCCATGTAGTCGAGAATGGCACTCAACTGGGTGCTGAACCGAGCAACTTCCTTGTCGGTCAGCCCAAGACGAGCAAGTTTGGCAACATGCCTTACCTGGGGCTCATCAATTTTCCTGGCCATCTATTACTCCGTAAAAAAAGCGGGACGATACAAGCCCCGCTTTTGATATTGTTCGTTTGTATCCAATCGACGGCTAAAGTTAGTCCATAGTCTCCTGGGCGGGCTTGTAGTTCCTTTTCGGTGGCTTCACGACAAGACCCATCCGAATTGCCTTCGCCGAAACCTTAATCCTGCAGATTTTGCCGTCCACAACTGCGCGGACCTTCTGGATATTCGGCTTGAATTTTCTTTTCGTAACGCCGGTAACTTTCTTACCAACGCCGCCGAGATGTTTAGCTTTACCCCGCCTCGCAATACTGCGGCCGGCACTGGTTTTTCTTCCCGTAAAAAAACAGACTCTCGACATCTTGATAACTCTCCGTTTCTCGAATCCCGATACTAACTATGCAACTTCTTTGGGTTCCAAATAGTTCTAAAACCCTATCACTATAGACTTCCACTACGATTTTGCAAGCATTAAAGCAAAAATTTGCCGTAAGAACCTATTATTTGTTCAAAAACAGTGATTTTCCTTGATTTAGCAACCGTTAGCACTAAGTTTATTGGTTGGAAAGGATGATTTATGGATAACAAGCCAAAACGTAAAAGGGTTTTAATCACGGGCTGTTCGAGCGGATTCGGACTGCTCACAGCCGTTGAGGCGGCCAAGGCCGACTACGACTGCATTGCCACGATGCGAAATATCGCCAAGGCCGACTACCTTAGAAGCGCTCTGGAACAGGCAAATGTAACTGCCACAATTGACCGGCTTGACGTTACCGACACCGAGGCTGTCCGCACAATTGCCGCCAAATACGCCCATGTCGACATACTCGTCAACAACGCCGGAATCCTGATAATGGGCTCGGCTATGAATATCACCGAAGATGAAATGCGTAAAATCTTCGAGACCAATTACTTCGGCGCCGTCGCACTTACAAGGGCCGTCGCTGAGCAGATGATTGAGACAGGGGCAGGGCTGATAATCAACGTTGCCTCGCTGGCCGGTATCATCGGGCACCCATTCAACTCCGTATATGCTGCCAGCAAACACGCCCTGATAGGCTTTTCTCGGTCAATAAGACTGGAACTTAAGCCCTTTAACATTAACGTTGTTTCCGTTGAGCCGGGCTACCACAAAACCGAAATCATCAGGGCCAATGCGAATCTCTCAGATAATTTCTATGACAGCCAATCACCGATGTTTGAATACAACCGCGGCTTCTTAAAGCTGATGTTGGATGAGATTGTACCGCGTGCCGCCGATGCGGTGGCCGTGGCCAAGAAAATCGTTGAGATTATAGAAGTTGAGAAACCAAAGCCGCATTACATCATAGGTAAGGATGCGAGACTTTTGACAATAGCCAGGTGGCTGGGTCTGACCTCTTTCATAGAGAAAATGATGTACAAGTATCTTATCAAGTCCACACGGCGCGAAAACAAACGCGCCCAGGCAAAAAAAGAAGCCAGAAAAAAGTCATAGGGCCAGCCTTGGGCTTACGCGGTTCTTCGTATGTGAATACCCATAATTTTTTTGAAAAAGCCTTGATTGCCGGACTGTATTTTGGTACAATTCTGAAGAGGTCTTGAGTAGGCTCCGGAAACCAGCAAGAGGACACATCCGTTGAGCTTGCACGGGTGGCCCTTGGCGGCACTGTTGACGTGAGGAGAAAGCCTGTGAGAAAAGCATTTCTTGTAGCATTGATAACGCTGAGCACAGCGTCTGTCTCGGCCAAAGTGGTTTCCCTTGGTAAAATCACAGCGCCTGATTGGACTGAGAGCCTGTTTTTTGGAGAGTCTGTATCTATCAGCGGTGATGTTTGTATTGTTAAGGAGGAGGATCACCCGGATACACAGAAAACTTATATATTCCGATACAAAGATTCCAACTGGGACCTGGAGGCAGAGCTTCTAGGTGGAGACGAAGACTTTCTGGACTACTATGGCCAATCTGTCTCGATCGATGGTGATGTTTGCATTATAGGAACAAGTGAAGAAAGTTTAGGCTCGGTTTTGATATACAGATATAACGGCAACGCAGAAGATCCCAACTGGATATTTGAGGCAAAGCTTTTAGCTTCAGATGGTAGTACAGGAGACTGTTTCGGTGCCTCAGTATGTATAAAGGATGATGTATGCGTCGTTGGGGCGCCAGGGTATTCGCAAGATTATGGGGTGGCATACATATTTCGATTTGATGATCCTAACTGGGCTGAAGAGGCAAAGCTCATGATACCAGATAGTGTCGAACATGGTCAGTTTGGTAGAGCAGTTGCTATTGATGATAATGTCAGTGTGGTTGGGAGAGCTAATTTCAATTTGTCTGAAAAAGGGTCTGCCCATGTTTTTAGATATACAGAGCCCAACTGGATCGAGGAGGCAACGCTTATCGGCTCAGATTTACCTGTCGCCGATCTGTTTGGATTCTCGGTTTCTCTCGATGGTGATGTTTGTGTCGTGGGGGCACCTGAAGACGTGTTCGATGATCTAAGACTTGGTGGGGCATATGTCTTTAGATATAACGAGCCCAATTGGGTTCAGGAGGCACAGTTGCGTAGATTAAACCGGGAGGATTGCACATGGTTCGGTGAAAGCGTGTCTATCAGCGGAGATTTCTGTGTGGTAGGTGCGGGAGGTGAGGAGGTCGCTGACGATCTTTCTGGGGCTGGATATTTATTTGAATACGATGGAGTTGACTGGATTCTAAAAGAGATATTGCACCCAACTGAGACCGAATGGTTGCATTTTTTTGGGTCCAGTGTCTCTATAGATTCAGATGCCTTCATTATCGGTGCACAGATGGCTGATTATGAGGCAGGCGCGGCATATACGTATGCGGTATGTCCCGAAGGCGATCTTAACGGCGATTGTTTCGTTGACCTTGGAGACCTTGCGGCATTGACCGAGCGGTGGCTAACCGGCCCGGATTTGTGAGAAACTGGAAAGATAAGACGAGTCTATGAAAAAAACATTTATCTTAACAGTAATACTCGTGGCAACATCAACGCTATCGGCGGGGGTTGTTTTCCGTCAAAAGCTTGTCCCTTCAAACTTCCAGACATCGACAGGTTTTGGCGGCAGCGTTGAAATGAGTCGGGATTTGTGTGTCATCGGCTCACCGATTGATGATGAGAATGGGGAGAAATATGGGGCTGCTTACATATTTAGATATACAGAGCCCAATTGGGTCCAAGAGGTAAAGCTTTTCGCGCCTAATGAGGACTGGGACCATTGGGATTACTTCGGCAGCTCCGTCTCTATCGATGGAGATATTTGTATAATCGGCGCATACGGTGATGATCCTAATGGTGAATCATCCGGTTCTGCATATATATTTCGATATGATGATCCGAATTGGGTATTCGAGTCTAAGTTTATCTCACCCAATCCGGAGGAAGATGGCTACTTCGGCCGTGCCGTATCTATCGATGGTGATGTCTGTATAATCGGAGCATTTGGCGAAGACCATGATAGTTATGACGTGGGCAGTGCATACATATTTCGATTCAATGGTGCTAACTGGTTTCTTGAGGCTGGTCTTGCCGCCGAGGACGAACACTCTCGGTTTGGCTATTCGGTGAGTTTAAGAGATAATAAGTGCATAATTGGAGCTCCATCCCAAGATGGCGCTGTGCCTAATAGTGGTGCAGCATATATTTTTCGATATGATGATCCAAACTGGGTCATGGAAGACAAACTGACCGCTTTGCAGGAACAATGGGATGCCCAATTTGGCTATTCGGTTTCTCTACATGATGATGTCTGTATTGTCGGGGCCTCTCAAAGCTGTCCATATGTATTTCGATACCATGGCTCCAGCTCGAATTGGGTACAGGAGGTGAAACTTAGGGCCTCATATGGCACGGTAAGAGACTACGGGTTTGGATCATCAGTCTCTATCAGTGGTGATACATGTGTGGTGGGAGATCCATTTGCTTTGAATCTCCCCAGCAGCTACGTATTTCGGTTTGATGGTAGAGATTGGATTAAAGACCAGAGACTTGATGCATTCGACGAATCTGAGCCTAAACAATTTGAATTTGGGAGATCTGTTGCAGTTGATTTGGATAAACTGCTCATCGGTTTTCCAACAGCAAATGAAAATATTGGAGCGGTGTATGCTTATTCACTCTGCCCATGGGGCGATTTAAGTGGTGATTGTTTCGTTGGCCTGGCGGATGTGGCCGAGCTCGCCGGCGAGTGGCTTACCGGCTGGAACCTGCCTCAATAGAAGAATAAGAACCGCTCCGCGGGCTCATCTAATAGATTTCTCGACTACGCTCGAAATGACAACTCAGGTTCTGACGGAGGAACTAAAAAGTAATCTCGAAAGAACTGTATCGGGGATTGGGCGGGACGTTCTCGATTTGCGTATCCCTGATATACCCGGCAAAGGCCTCGTCGATGTCACGCAGGCAGTTGGCCACATCCTCTATACTGCCCTGCACGAGCATCTCCACGGTCCCGTTCGGCAGGTTCCGCACAAAGCCCGCAAGTTCGTACCGCCCCACTATTCGCCGGGCCGTATAGCGAAACCCGACGCCCTGAACCCTGCCCAAAAAAATCACATGTTTAGCGACATCAGCCATACGAAAACATCCTAAACATCGGTGGCGCGAAATTCAAATAAAAACCGAGTTTGCCCGCACAAAAACCATGCAAAAAGTCGTATAGTGCTTTATAATCGCTAAATGCGGAAACTGGCTGATTATAGCTCCAAGCGGTGACAAAGATGGCAAAGAAATCGAAAAGACAGATTGAAAGAGACGAGCAGATTTACCAGATCTCGACGATGGTGGCCGGTGACTTCGAGCTGCAGGAGGTACTGGACCGCCTCGCCGCCGCTGTCGTTAAAATTACGAGGACCAAGAACTGCTCAATCCGGCTGTTGGATGAAGAGGCTGGCGAGCTGAAGATGCGAAGCACCTTCGGCCTGAGTGAGGAATACCGCAACAAGGGCCCGGTCTCCAAGGAAGACACCGTCGTGAAGGCCGCCTTTCGAGGCGAAGCGGTCGTCCTGGACGATATGCGGGTTGATTCGAGGGTAAAGTATCCCCAAGCGGCAATCAAAGAAGGGCTTGTCAGCCAGCTTACCGTGGCGATGACCTTCAAAAACAAGTCGATAGGTGTGCTGCGTCTTTACAGCCCTCAGCCTAAGCGATTCGACGATGATGCCATAGCTCTTGCCCGTCTTGTCGCAGGCCAATGCGCCGTAGCCATAATGAATGCCCGGTTCTATTCGGAGGCACTTGAAGGTGCCAGAATAGCTGAGCAGATGCGGCTCGGCGGAGTCATACAAAGGCGGATGATTCCCGAAAAGGCCCCGTGTGTTTGCGGCCTCGATATTGCCGCTATCTATCAGCCCTGTTTCCAAATCGGCGGCGATTTATACGATTTTATCCAGCTTGATGAGCACACAATTAGTGTCAGCATTGCGGACGTAATCGGAAAGGGCGTCCCCGCTGCGATAATGATGAGCATGTTCAGAGGTGTCATGCGAGGCTATGCCTACGGCGGATACGAGCGCCACTCATTTGACGACATTGTCGACAAGCTCAACACCGTCGCCTGCAGAGAGTGCAGAGACGGTGAGTTTATCACCCTCTTTACGGCCAATGTGGACGTAGAGGCAATGAAAATGACCTACTGTAACTGCGGCCATGAGCCGGGACTACTTATCAGGAACGGGCAAATTACCGCGCTGGACACCGGCGGGTTGGTTCTCGGCATCATGGAAGAAGCCAAACATGAAGTCGAAACCGTAGAACTCCAGAACGGTGACACTGTATTGCTATATACCGATGGGCTTATTGACGCGATGAATTTTGATAATGAGCTCTGGGGCAAAGAAAGATTGCTCGAAGCGGTGAAGGGGTGTCTGGATTGCTCAGCCGACTGCATGATACGAAATATACTTGGATACCGAAGAAGATTCGTCGGTCTTGCCAGGCAGATCGATGACACCAGCATCGTCGCGATTAAACTCAATAAGGATGCCAACAGGCCTGGCAAACAAAAGGGAAATCTTAAGAGATACCCTTAAGGGTATAAAATTCGGCGCGTGTGGATTGTAAGGGATTGTTATAAAGGTTCTTACCCGCGAGCAAACGGGAAATTTCAACTGGGAGCACTAGAAATGGCTGAGCTCATTATAACCATTGATGGGCCGGCGGGGGTTGGTAAGAGCACAGTCGCGCAACTACTTGCCAAGCGGCTGGGTGTAGCTTTTCTTGATACCGGCGCTACGTACAGGGCGCTAACCCTGGTCGCCATGCAAAACAAGGCGGATTTGACAGATAAAGAGCGGCTGCTCCAACTGCTGCGAAACACTGATTTCCAATTCACTATCGCAAATGACCAAATGAAGGTGACCATAGACGGCGCCGACGTAACAGACGAAATCCGTTCACCGGCCGTTACCGCAAATGTTCGCCACATCGCCGAGGCCCCCAAGCTGCGCCGTGAACTGGTACAAATGCAAAGAAGCTTCGCCGAAAAGTATGAAAGAATCGTTACGGAAGGCAGAGACCAGGGCACGGTCGCCTTCCCGGACGCCGATTTCAAATTCTTCCTCACCGCTGATTTGACCGAGCGAGCTCGCAGAAGACAAAAGCAGCTTGCCGAAAATGGTAAGGGGCTTGAACTCGAAAAAATTCAGGCTGAAATCGCCAAAAGAGATGCCTCCGATGAGCAAAGAACCATCGGACCGTTGACACCCGCCGCCGACGCTATTATTATTGACACCACGGATTTGGATGCTGAAGGTGTCGTTGAAGAAGTGTTAGGGTACATAAAAAACAAATGATTAAAGAATGGCCCCAACGCCTCTGGTACCACATTGCACGAATTATATGTGCAATCGTAATTTGCCTGCCTTGTCGGGTTCGGATTTACGGCCGCAAAAACATCCCCAAAAGCGGGCCGTTGCTTGTGCTGAGCAACCATCAGAGTTTTCTTGACCCATTATTCGGCCACGCGTTGATATGGCAAAGGTTCCACTTTGTAGCTCGTGACTCGCTGTTTAAGAACAGGTTTTTCGGCGCACTGCTCAGGTCGGTGTATGCTATCCCTATCAAACGCGGTGCAGCGGATTTGTCCACTGTGAGGAAAATCATTTCCAAACTTAATCAGGGCCTGGCCGTGTGTCTTTACCCCGAAGGCACCCGCACATTCGACGGCAGAATCGCTGATATAAAGCCGGGCTTCGGCCTTCTAAGCCGCAGAAGCGGGGCAAAGGTCGTGCCCGTAGTTATCGATGGGGCGTTCGAATGCTGGCCACGCCATAAGAAATTTCCCTCTATCGGCAAGGTTGCCGTCAGCTATGGCGAACCGATAACCCCTGACCTGGTCAAGGAGTTGGGTGATGAGGAGTTCGCCAGGGTCATAACCGGCCGGCTGCGGGAAATGCAAAACGAGCTAAGGATAAAATCAGGTAAAGAGCCTTTCGATTATTCTCAGAGCGCCGGCGCCGAAGTCAGAAAGGCCTTGTAGAATGAAAGTATTGTTGGCTGAGAAGTGTGGTTTTTGTTTAGGTGTCAATAACGCGATAGAATTAGCTAAAAAGACCTTGGCTGAGCAGGACAACGTTTACAGCTTAGGGCCGATTATACATAATCAGGAGGTGGTGCAGGAATTGGCTCAGAGCGGACTTAGGACCGTAGACTCGGTCGATGAGATAGATTGCGGAACGGTTCTTATCCGTTCACACGGAGCAACCATCCAACAATTGCAGCAAATCAACAAAAAAGGGTTGCAAATTGTTGACGCTACCTGTGTTCTCGTAAAAAGGCTACAGAAAATCAGTCAACAGCTCAACGAAGACGGCTACGAGGTTGTAATTATTGGCGACGAGGACCATCCTGAGGTGCAGGGTATAGTGGGTTTTGCAAAAAACGTACTCGTTATCGGTTCTAAACCTGACTTACACAAGTTGCCGGATCGCGGCAAGTTAGGTGTTATTTGCCAGACCACTCAAAGCCCCGACTATTTCGCGGAAATACTTGGTGAAATAGTGAAAAGAGGTTTTTCCGAGCTTAAGGTAATAAATACTTTGTGCAGAGAAGCGATAAAAAGGCAGGATTCGGCGGTGGAATTGTGCAGAAAAGTTGATATAATGTTCGTGTTAGGCGGCCTGCACAGTGCGAACACAAGGAAGCTTGCCGAACTGTGTAAGAAACATAACAAGCAAACCTTTCATTTGCAAAATTGGAAGGAACTTGACAAAACTATGCTTTACGGTAAAAATACTGCCGGCGTTACCGCGGGAGCATCCACTCCTGACAGGGTTATACGGGAATTCGTCGAAAAGCTCGGGGCTTTTGATTAGCGGCCCGGCTGTAATGCCTAAGAAAAAATGGTCTGAAATGACAGTGGTGCGTTGGCTGCGTGGGCCAATGCGTTTTTTGTTATTTAACATTTTGTAAAGTCTTTGCACAAAAGCCCGTTTGCGTAAATGTGGGGCGCAGACGAGTCGGCTTAACAGAATCCCCAGCAGAAATTAGGTGTATTATGGTAGACAGAAACATTATTAACAAATTAGGTTTATCGCATGAACAAATTGAAGCACAGGTAAATGAATTGTTCACAGACGAGCACAGTCAACTGCTCGAAAAAGCATTGGACAAGAAAGTTGACACCCTTATTCCCGGTACAATCCTGTCGGGCAGGATTGTCACACGGCTCGGTAATAATGTTATCGTTGAGTTGGGATTAAAGAGCGAGGGCATCGTCGATGCAAGTGAATTTGATGATCCTGAAGAGATTGCCGCCGGCAGGGAACTCGAAGTACTGCTTGAAGAAGTTGACGCCGAAGGCGGTATCCTGCTCAGTAAACGAAAAGCAGACAGAATCAGGGGATGGGAGCGCATTGTTACCAGCACCAGCGAAGGCGACCTCGTCAAGGGAAGGGTAACAAGGCGCATCAAGGGCGGCTTGCTTGTCGATATTGGAGTGCCGGTATTTCTGCCCGCCTCGCAGGTTGATATTAGAAAGCCCGGCGACATCAGCAGATTCATCGGCCAGCAAATCGAATGCAAGATTCTCAAAATCGATAGCGAAAGCCGCAATATCGTTGTCTCAAGACGCAAGATTATTGAGGAAGAACGAAACAGCAGCAAGGAAAAGCTTCTCAAGGAAATCGAGGTCGGCCAGCCCCGCAAGGGAGTCGTCAAAAACATCGCCGACTTCGGTGTGTTTGTGGATCTGGGAGGGCTGGACGGCCTGCTGCACATATCCGACCTGAGCTGGGGAAGGATTTCACATCCCTCAGAAGTAGTTCGCCTGGATCAGGAAGTTGAATGCATCGTAATTGGCTTTGACCGTGAAAACGAGAAGATTTCTCTCGGTTTGAAGCAAAAAGCCAAAAGTCCATGGGAAACCGTCGAACAGCGCTATCCGATCGGCAGCAGAGTAAAAGGCACCGTCGTTAATATAATGAACTATGGTGCATTTATTCGCCTCGAAGAGGGAGTCGAGGGGCTTGTACACATCAGCGAAATGAGCTGGACAAGGCGCATTATCCATCCCGCCGATATACTAAACCTCAATGATGAAATCGAGGTGGTTGTACTCGATGTAAACAAGAACAGGCAGGAGATATCTTTAGGGATAAAGCAACTCGAAACGAATCCCTGGACGGTTGCGGCCCAAAAATATCCGCCAGGCACAATTGTCACCACAAAAGTTACCAGCCTGATGAATTACGGCGCCTTTGTTGAGATAGAACCCGGCATTGACGGGCTGGTTCACATTTCTGATTTAAGCTGGACAAGAAAATATAACCATCCAGGTGACGCTCTTGAAAGAGGCCGGGAGCTTAAGTGCGTTGTTCTCGAAGTTGACGAAGAAAAACATCGCGTCTCTCTCGGCATAAAACAGATGACCGAAAACCCATGGATTCGCGCAATCCCTGAAAAGTATATCCCCGGCCAGATTGTCAAAGGCCGAGTCACAAAGCTAACCAATTTCGGCGTATTCGTCGAACTTGAACCGGATTTGGAGGGGCTGCTTCACATCTCCGAGCTCGCCGACCACAAGGTCGATAGTCCCAAGGACGTTGTCAAGACCGGAGAGGAGATCGAGGTCAAGATACTCAGAGTCGATGCGGACTCCAGGAAAATCGGCCTGAGTCTCAGAAGAGTCCAATGGGCCGCTGAAGATGCCGCCGGCAAAGATAAACCCAGAAGACGAGGCGGGCTCGACGGGCGGCCCACACCCACCCCGGACGCTGTAGCGGGTGCCGGTAAGGATAAAAGAAAGGAAAAACAGAAAAAACAACCGCCCCAGGCCAAAGAAGAAAAGCAAGAGATAAAAGAAGAGAAAAAGGGCCAGATAGAGCCGAAACAAGAACAGCCGCAGGAAGAAAAAAAAGAAGAACCCGAACAACAACCCACGAAAGAGGCCGAAGACAAAAAGCAAGAGGTAGAAAAACAACCCGAAAGTTCGGCCAAAGAAGAGGACCAAAAGGTGGCCGAGCTAAAAGAGGACGCGAAAGAGCCCGAAGATAAACAACCCCAAGAGGAAAAACAAGAAGAACCCAAACAACAGCCCACGAAAGAGGCCGAAGACAAAAAGCAAGAGGTAGAAAAACAACCCGAAGAGCAGCAGCCGCAAGAAAAACCCGAGGACAAAGAGCAACAGGAATCTCAGGCGCAAGAAGAACAACCTCCGGCCCAGGAGCAAGATGTAGCAAAGCAACCTGAGCAGGAACAGAAGAAAAACCAGGCGCAAAAGCGAAAGAAAAAAGAAAAAGAGCAAGAGCAACAAGAAGATAAAGAGGAAAAAAAGTAACAAACTTACAACCAATATATTCTTGCAGTGAAATAATCTTGAGTCTTAATATGTCTCCTGGGCAGGTCCCGAGCGTAAGTTGGCCCTCCCAACCGGTAACAGACTTAGTCCTCAATTCTGAAAGCTGGAGGAAACCAAAATGAAGAAACTGTTCGTTACACTGGTGCTGTTGACTTTCATCGTTCCGTGCCTCGGCCGGGAGTTTAAAAGGACGCTCGACACTATTGAGCTATCTGACGGTGATACGCTCGTATTCTGCGGCGACAGCATCACCCACCAGTGCCTCTACACGCAATATATGGAGGATTACTTCTACACCCGCTATCCTGAAAAAAGAATCCACTTCCGCAATGCAGGTGTAAGCGGTGATAAAGCCTCCGATACGCTGGTCCGCTTCGAGGACGATGTTGCCACATTCAAACCCAAATACGTTACCGTACTAATCGGTATGAATGATGGCTGCTACACAGGCTTCAAGCATGAAATCTTCAACACCTACAAGAAAGATATGACCAATCTGGCAGACAGAATCAAGGCGGCGGGCGCTACCGCAGTATTAATGAGCCCTACCATTTATGACCTGCGTCCTGCGCTAGCCGGCAAGAACTGGGTCCAGCCTGACACAGCCGAGAATATCCATTATAATGCCGTTCTGGCTTTTTTCGGCACGTGGGTGCGCCAAGTCGCTGATGAACGAGGCCTGGGCTTCGTGAATATGTACGAGCCGCTGAATCGTATAACTCGCGAGCAGCGCAAGACGGACCCTGAGTTTACGATGATTGAAGATGCAGTCCACCCGGGCCCCGACGGCCAATTGGTCATGGCCCTTGCCCTCCTTACTGACATAAACGCTGACCCGATAGTTTCAATCATTGAAATTGTTCGCAAGCACGACAAGTGGTCCGTCAAAGCTGACGGCGGCAAACTAAGTGGCGTGAGCACCGACATCGACAAAATCAGTTTCACGTTTGCCGCCAACAGTCTGCCATGGGTGGTTCCGAAAGAAGCGGCCTTAGGCTACAAGATAGCTGATGCCGGCCACAAAATGAGTCGTGAAACCATCCGTATTGTCGGGCTGAAAGGTGGCGACTACGAGCTGAGGATTGACGGCAAGTGNGTTGGGACGTATAGCCACGTGCAATTTGCCGGCGGCGTGCAGCTTCAGGAAAACAGCAGTACCCCTCAATACGCCCAGGCAATGAAGGTGGCGATGCTGAACAAACAGAGAAACGACAAGGCTGTCAGTCCGATGCGGGACCTGTGGTTGTATTTGAAGTTTTGGCGTAATCGGCTCGCGGGAGTCGAACCCGAAGACGAAGACGATAAGGATGAGCTCGAAAAACTCGACCCGGAAGACTTTGACAAATGGTTTACCGAGTTCAAAAAGGATACCTCTGAGCTGCTCAAAAAGGCGGAGCAATTCGAGGATGAAATTTACCGGACCAATAAACCTCAGCTGCATAAATACGAGATCATAGCTGCCCGATAAATTCCGAAATCGCTTCCATTTCACCGGCCGGTGAGGTAGCTACTAAACCTTGCCCTGTTCATGACCGATACAATAGGTGGCTTTTGCGCCAAAATTGTATATATAGTCCGATAAGGCCGCCTATAACCGGCCTAAAAATTTATTTGCCCGAATAGCCGCACACTCCAGAGTTGTCGCGGGCGGGCGGGAGAGGTTTTATGGCGTTTGATGTAACTATAAAAGAATATCTGAAAGAAATTGACGAATCACCACTGCTGACGTGGGAAGAGGAAAAGTATCTTGCTGAGCTTATCATCGAGGAAAACGACCCCGAAGCCAGAGACCGGCTGGTTCGCAGCAATCTCAGACTGGTAGTTAATATCGCAAAGAAATTTCCCTGTCGGGGAATGACGCTCGGAGATTTAATTGAGGAAGGCAATCTCGGCCTTTTGCGTGCTGTGGATTCTTTTGACCCTGAGCACGGCGTGCGCTTCAGCACGTACGCGTCATGGTGGATAAAACAAAGCATTAAAAGGGCGCTGCTGACTAACACCCAACCGATACACATACCGACCTACATGGTCGAACTGGTAAACCAGTGGCGGTACATTGCCGCGAGGCTCGAATCCAGCCTTGGAAGAACTGCTGAATTGGAAGAAATGGCCGAAGCCATGAAGCTGCCGATTCGAAAGGCAAAGGCTGTGCAGCAAATAATCGAGGCCGTAAACGCCGGCTTTCAGGAAAATACATCCGAAAGCGGCACAGCACTTGACGAAAACATCAAAGACTGTAAAATTGTCCTGCCTGAAGATGTTCTGGGCAGCGATGAAGAATTAGCCAAGGCCGTTGAATTGCTGGGTGAAATTGAACCCAGAGAAGCTGAAGTACTGACTTTGCGTTTCGGACTCGGCGGTAATGAGCCGTTGACGCTGAAGGAAATCGGGCGTAAAACTGGTCTGACAAGAGAGCGGATTCGCCAGATTCAAAGAGATGCCCTGACGAAGCTCAACGAGTTGATGACCGACGAATAAATACCAGCGGTTAAATGCTGTCAAGGGATTAATATGCCGCAAAAACCTGTTCAGCTTACAGACTACATTCGCGATGTGCCCGATTTCCCCAAACCGGGCATATTGTTCCGCGACATTACTCCTTTGCTGGCCGATAAAAGGGCTTTCGCCGCTTCGGTAGATGCCCTTGCCGANCCCTTTGTCGGCTTCGACGTGAATTACGTTGCCGCGGTCGAGGCCCGGGGATTCATCTTCGGCTCGGCTGTTGCAAAGAATCTGAAAGCGGGCTTTATTCCCATCAGAAAACAAGGCAAACTTCCATACAAGACTGAATCGATCACCTATGACCTCGAATATGGAACCGACACTTTAGAGGTCCACAGCGACGCGGTCAAACCCGGCTCACAGGTCTTGATGGTCGATGACCTGCTCGCCACGGGGGGCACAATGGCCGCTGCATGCAAACTCATGGCCAAGCTGGGTGCCGAAATTGCCGGCCTAAGTTTTCTTGTCGAACTGACCGACCTCGCCGGCCAAGAGAAACTGTCGGAATATTCCATCCATACGGTCATTTCTTATTAGCCTATCCGCCAGGCCTTCTGGTATAATGATGTGCGATGTAAAGTAATAGTCCCGGTCGTTCAAAACGGACGTTTGGAGTCAACCGATGTTTACAGAAAAGTTGTGATGAGCGAAGTCGAAGTAATAGTGCCGGCCGTTGCAGAAAGCAGCTACAAAATCCACATTGGAAGCGGCATAATCTCCGCATTATGGCCGCAGTTGGAAAAGCAACATCCACAGTCGCAGAAATTTGTCGTTACTGATGCCAATCTCGTCTCGGCCGGCCACCTGCAGAACCTGGTTGGTAAAAACAATGTCCCCACCTTCGTAATTGACCCGCCCGGCGAAGTTTCGAAGCATATCAACACCGTCGTGTCGATAATCGAGACTATGGAAAAGGCCTTCCTCGGCCGCGACAGCCTGATTGTTGCTCTTGGCGGCGGTACGGTAGGCGATATTGCCGGCTTTGCAGCCGCTATCTTCAAACGCGGCATAAAGGTTGTGCACATTCCCACAACTACCGTTGCCCAGGCCGATTCGAGCGTGGGCGGAAAGACAGGCGTGGATTCGACCATCAGTAAAAACGCCTTCGGCGCATTCTGGCAGCCGACCGCCGTCTATATTGACGTCGAGACCTTGAAAACCTTAGACGACAGACAGTACAGAGCCGGCCTGGTAGAATCGGTAAAACACGCCCTCATCGCTGACAGTGCCTACTTTAACTTCCTTGAAACTAATATGTCGGCCCTATTAAACCGCGACTCAGCGGTATTGGAAGAAATTGCATATAAAAACTGCAAAATCAAGGCCGCCGTTGTCGCCGAGGACCCAACGGAAAAAAACAAACGCCGAATCTTAAACTTCGGCCATACCATCGGCCACGCCGCCGAATCCGTAAGTGAATTTGAGCTGCTGCACGGCGAAGCGGTCGCCATCGGCATCATTGGAGCCGAGCTGATTGCCCGAAAACTTGACCTTGCCGATGATAATCGGCTGGACCGAATCAAAAAGCCCCTAAAAAAACTTGGTGTGCCGGTGAGAATACCGGCCACTTTGGCCAAAAAAGACTTGATTAACACTATGAAATGTGATAAAAAGGCCGTTGGCCAATGGCCCAAATTCGTGTTACTTGAGAATATTGGAGTTGCCCTTTGCCGAAACGGCCAGTGGGCTCACGATATCTCAAAGGACGTTGTTGCCGAAACGCTCGATGCCCTTTATTAGTATGGGTAGCCCCGAGCACATTTGCAGATACTTGCACGGAGAAAAATAAACTATGTATAGAGAAGAAATTAAGGTATTGGATTGTACGATTCGTGATGGTGGACTAATTAACAACCATTATTTCACGGACGAATTCGTCCGCGCTGTTTACAAGGCCATGTCGGCGGCCGGCATCGACTACATGGAGATGGGCTACCGCTCCAGCAGAAAATACGCTCCGGCGAGCGACTATGGTGCATGGAAATATTGTGATGATGACAAAATCCGCGAGGTCATCGATGGCATCGAATCAAATATCAAGCTTAGTATTATGGTCGATGCTCACCGCGTGGCCGACCAGCAGTTTGCACCCGTTGACAAAAGTCCCGTCGATATGATTCGCACCGCCACTTATGTCAAAGATATTGACAAGGCTATCGCTATTACAAAAAAGGTGCACGACCTGGGCTACGAGACCACCGTCAATGTCATGGCCATATCAAAGGAAAACGAATTTGACCTCGTGGAGGCCCTCGACCAGCTTGCCGAATGCCCCGCTGGGACCGTTTACGTGGTTGACAGTTACGGCCACCTTTTCTCCGAACAGATTCACTATCTTGTCAACCTGTATAAGGAGCACCTGCCCGGCAAACGCATCGGAATGCACTGCCATAACAATCAGCAATTGGGCTTTGCAAATACGATTGAGGGCATCCGCTATGATTGCAACCTAGTGGACGGTTCCTTGTACGGAATCGGCCGAGGCGCCGGAAACTGCCCTCTCGAATTGCTCATTGGTTTCTTGAAAAATCCCAAGTTCGACATCAAGCCTATCCTTAAAGTCATACAGGATTACATGATACCCATGCGCGAAGAGATTGAGTGGGGCTATATGATACCATACGCCGTCACAGGCATCCTCAATCGGCACCCTCGTGCCGCCATTGCCGTGCGAAAGACCGAGAACAAAGACAAGTACGCCGAGTTCTACGAGGACGTCCTCGACCCTCATGACTAATTTATAGGATCAAATGCTAAGAAAAAGGTTTCAGGTTGTCCTGAAACCTTTTTCCTTTTCATCGAAATTGTATTTGCCAAAAACTTACAACCTGCATCTCAGCGCCAAGGCACCTAAGCCAAACAGCAAAACCGTAGCAGGTTCCGGCACGACATTGACATTAATCATCAGGTCATCGAACTGGCCATTGAAACCCTGAAGAGTAATCGCCGTGATGGCTCCTATATCAACGGGAGAAGTAGATGTGTCCGCGTTGATCCAGCCTCCATGATGAAGTCCCGCAGAAGCGCTAAAAGTGTCTTCAGTCCCAATGGCCACAAAATTTGCAGGTCCGTTCATACCATTGAGACTAATAGAGGCACTTTCGATATATTGGTCGGGATCGAGAAAAAATGTTATCTCATCCTCCATAAACGACAAATATAGGCAATAATTCGTCGGGTTGCCCGATATCAGCGAAAAACCCCAATCTGGGTTTCTCGCTCCTAACATTGGTTCAACAACGTGGTCAAATATTGCGCTTGCAAAACCCGCCTGGCCTGTATTCAAGTCGTCCTCAAAGTCCTCCACATATACTAACGCCCAAGTAGGCTGGCACAACGTTAAAATAGCAAGCAGCCCAAGGAGTACAAAGTGAAGCTTAATCATACTCGTCATCTCCCAAAACGACCCTCCCCTTTACCTTAAAGTCAACACTTGTATCTGGCGCGAATACCTAAAGCTACACATCACAAATATTAAGTACGTTGAATTGCTGAGGTATCGTCACACTCCCCCATAATAAAAATATTATAGCATTTCTTGACTCTCTTGTCAATAAAAATGTCATCTAATGCCAGTTTTTCTACTGAGTAAGGCTTGGTCACCGTCATATTGTCTTGCAAAAGCCACGGGGCCCGCTATAATCTTTGGCCGTAAGGTCTTATGCTAATTTGCCTGACAGGAATTTTTGATGAGATACACTAAAACATTTATACCGACGGTTAAGGAAGTGCCCGCCGATGCCGAGATAGCCAGCCATCAACTGATGATTCGTGCCGGTCTTATGCGAAAACTCGCCAGCGGGACCTATACATATCTGCCCGCCGGCTGGCGAATGCTGCAAAAGATTATGGACATTGTCCGCGAGGAGATGGACAAAGCCGGCGCCCTCGAAATCTCAATGCCGATGGTCCAGCCGTTGGAACTGTGGCAAAAGACCGGTCGGGATGTTGACTACGGCGAAACCTTAGGCAGATTCACCGACCGCCACGGCCGGGGAAATGTCCTGATGCCAACCGCCGAGGAGGTTGTAACGCAGTTAGCCGCCGGTGAGATTAATTCTTATAAACAGCTGCCCGTTAACCTCTATCAGATAAACGCCAAGTACCGCGATGAATTTCGACCGCGGTTCGGAGTGCTGCGCTCGCGCGAGTTCATTATGAAGGACGCCTACAGCTTCGACGTTGACGAAAAAGCACTGGATAGATCCTACAGAATAATGTACGACGCCTATTGCAGGATATTTGCCCGGTGCGGTCTTGAGTATGTAATTGTCGAGGCCGAAACCGGCGAAATCGGCGGCTCAGGCTCGCACCAGTTCACCATCCCCTGCGATAACGGCGAGGACATCATCGTCTATACCGAAGACGGCGCCGGCGCATGGAACCTCGAAAAAGCCCCCGTTGACCCGTTGCCGAAACTAAAGGCCACCGCAAATGTCCCCCCAACCCAGGAAGTCCACACACCCAATGTCGGCAGTATCGAGGCCGTCTGCGATTTCCTCAAGTGTAAACCCAAACAGATGATCAAGACGCTCATTTTCTCAACAGACGCTGACACTACCATCGCTGTTGTCCGCGGCGACCACGATCTCAATCAGGAAAAGCTCACCGGTGCCGTCGGCGGAAAACACATCGAATTAGCCGACGAGGCCACGATAGAGAAAATCACCGGTGCGGCTGTTGGCTTTGCAGGCCCTATGGTTCTGGCTGAGAAGGCGGATATGACACTCATCGACCACGCCGTTGCCGCGATGGCCGTCGGTATCACGGGCGCAAATAAAACCGATTACCACGTTAAAAATGTCGTGCCCGGGCGAGATTTTGCTCTTGAAGGCAAAAATATTCAGGTCGTCGATATTCGAAACGCCGTCGAAGGGGATACCTGCAATGGCAAGCCGTTGCTGTTTCGTCGGGGCATCGAGGTTGGGCAGGTCTTCAAATTAGGCACCAAATACAGTGCTAAATTAGGCGCTAAGTTTCTTGACGCCGACGGCAGCGAAAAACCCTGCCTTATGGGCTGCTACGGCATAGGCATAAATCGCATCCTCGCCGCCGCCATCGAAATCAGCCACGATGACAAAGGCCCCATCCTGCCCATAACCATCGCACCATGGGAGGTGATTATCACACCCGCAGGTACGGGCCAGCAAATCATCGAAGCTGCCGAAAAGATTTATACTGAACTTACTGCAAAGGGCATTGACGTCCTGCTCGACGACCGACCCGACTTACGGGCAGGCGTAAAGTTCAACGATGCCGATCTGCTTGGCATTCCTGTCCGTGTAACCGTCGGCGAAAAATCCTTGGCCCAGGGTAAAGTCGAGATTAAACTGCGAAGCGAGTCGAAAAGCAAAAAGATCGCTGTCGCCTCTGCGACAGATGAAGTAGTCGATATCGTAGATTCCTTAAAAGCAGACCTGAATGCAGGAAATTGAAATCCACAATCTGAAAACAGCCTCGATTAAGCCCCTAAAAACCGTTTTTTTAAGCTAAAATCCCTGATTCTCACGCATAATCCGGGCAAAACCGGACAAACAAAAAAATTCCTCCCTTGCCCGAAAAAAATTGCCTCACCTGTTGCATTCTTCTGTAGAACCAGGTATAATAGAGCAACTTCGGACCGAGGGCATAATATACCGGCAGAACCGGTCAATTCAAGGAGGGATTATAGCCGTATAAAAAACTACCCGGCTATTTGCTGCTCGAAAATCCATGCGACGGATAATCTGTCTCGGCAGAGGAGGTGTTGGAAAGGCAATGGCACCTAAGAAATCACTTGCAACGAGGAGTGTGGCAATCGCTGTTAGTTTGGCCTTTCTGGCCGGGTCGGCCTACGCGCAGGATTGGCCGGGCATCTTTGACCCCACCCTGCTTATGACCCTCAACATCCAGATGGATCCTTGTGACTTGAATGTGGTTCTGAATGACGAAACGTTTGACATTGAACTGCCCGCCTGGTTTTGGGCCGATGGAGAAGAAAACGAGAAGATTTGGGTCTCTATTCGCCGAAAGTCTGGTGACCCGATCGACGCCAACGACCATACAAAAGTCAGCTTTAAAATTGACATCAACGAGTACAATATTGACGATCCGTGCGACCCCTGTTACCCAGGTCCCCCGGGAACGGTGGAAATGTGGCACGGCATAAAAAAGCTCAGCCTCGAAAACGGAGATGACAACAACGTCCTGAGAGAAGGCATAGCTTGTAATATGCACCAAATGGCCTCATGCGCAGAAGGTTACGGCCACGATGCGTGGCGAGCAAACTGGGTCAAGCTCTACGTCAACGGTACCTGCTACGGCGTTTATGTCAATGCCGAACATTTAGACAAAACCTTCATGATCAATCGCGGGCTTTACCTCTGGCACGAGACCTGGCTCTACCAGTACAGGGGCAGCTACGACTTTTCCTTAGAGATCGGTGATGAGCTCAATCCAAAGAGCCCCGCGGTAGATGAAATCTGCTACTTTCCCTTCGCCCACGGCAGTTCGAATTCTGATTTATATCCTTCCGGTGGTATTTGCTCGGCGCCGAGTGGCACCGCGCTGGAAACCCAGCTAAATAACCTGATAAACATGCAGAGCATGCTGGCGATGGCGGCGGTCAACATTTTTATCGCCAACCCGGATTCTCTTTTCACACACTCGCGCAACAGCCATTTCCTCGACTTCAACCTTGACAACCCTTCAGAGACCAGAAAAAGAATGTATTTCCCCTGGGATGTCGACGCATCGCTGAAAAGCACGAGTTTCGACATTTATCAAATGAGCGATGAGTATCCGGCGCTCATATTCGGAAACTTGACTTTCAAAGCACAATACGACCAGATATTGATAGACCTTTTGACCGGCCCATTATCTGAAGCCAATATCCATGCCTTTATTGACTCAATTGAGCCGGTTCTCACTGCTGCAGTAGCTGCGGATGCGGGCAATCAGCTTGACACACCGGGAGAGGCGGGTGTAGCAGAAGAGTTCGACAATATCCGAAACTGGTTTTCCGACAGAATTGACAATGTCTTTAGTCAGTTAGGTTACACTCCGGATATTGACGGCGATACAATCGAAGACTCTAACGATAATTGTCCTTATACTCCCAATACCGACCAGGCCGACTCAGACGGGGACAGCATCGGCAATGCCTGTGACAATTGTGACGGGCCATGCACATGCAGCGCTGCCAACCTTGACGGCATCAATCCGGTAAACCATGTAGATCTTTCATTTATCACCGAATACTGGATGCAAGCCGGCGCGAGCCTTCCCGGCGACGTTGATGGCAGCGAGTCGGTAAACCTGAACGACCTGGCTATCGTAGCCGGTTTCTGGTTGAGCACATGCGCTCCGTAGGTTGTGCGGGAGCGGCTTGCCTGTTGCATCTATTCCTGACCATACATTTTCAAATTCCACTTGAATCACGTGCCC